>Ga0335073_10000118_pt1 | contig 88386 bp, 73 predicted proteins | sample Lox_Sample_22_FD_207093 | JGI IMG/M metagenome (GOLD analysis project Ga0335073, IMG submission 207093) | Soil microbial communities from Loxahatchee National Wildlife Refuge, Florida, United States - Lox_Sample_2.2 | ecosystem: Environmental > Terrestrial > Soil > Wetlands | place: USA...
AGCGGACCATTGGCTCGAGCTCTACACGGCGGTGAAGGAAGGTTTCGACGACAATCAGGTCCTGCTCGGAGATTTTCGCCAGCTCGGGACGAAAGATGGTCTCGGCAGGACGAGCGAAATCCCAATCGGGCTTGACTTCGCTGGTGGACTTGTCATGGATGACAATGGTTCCGGCGACATAATCGCCCAGTCGTTTGTTTTGCCGGCTGGCAAGGGCTGAAATCATTGCGATCAAATACAAGAACTGACCGTCGACGGCGCGCATTAAATTGCGGCCAATCCCCTCGATGGCGGTGATGGGACGGCCGGAATCTTTGACCACGCGAATCCCGGCCACGCGTTTGCCCGGCGTCTGGCCATGCCAGAGGATTTCGAACACGGCAAAATACCCCCAATAAATGCAGAACGCCACCAGGATCACAGTCGCCACGATCCATTGCGGCGATAGCCAGTGGAGGCGCGCCGGGGGCGCCAGGATCATCAGAAAAATCAGCGCGACGTAGAGCACGCCCTGAATTACAGTATCGAGTGCGAGCGCGAGGAAGCGGCTGCCGATACCCGCGGGCGCCAGCTCCATCGTAATTTGCTCGGGAGTTTCTACGGTTACGCGGCCGTCGGGATACACCGGTGATCTCCACCTACTGGATTGAGAAGCGTCGCCCGTACTGGAGCCGCCTGGAGCGGTTGATGGACCGCGTGCAGGAGTCAGGGCTGAAATCGCTGAATCGGGCAGAGCTGCGCGAGCTTGGCCTGCTCTACCGCCAGATCGCCTCCGACTTGGCCGTGCTGCGCGCCGATGTCAGCTCGGTGCATTTTGCTGGCTACCTGAACCAGCTTCTGGCACGCGCTCACAATACCATCTATTCGGGTCACAAGACGAACCATTCCGCGGTGCTCGATTTTTATCGCGACACCTGGCCGCAGGTTTTTCGTCGCAACTTCAACTACCTCGTGTTTGCCTTTGTCCTTTTTATCGGAGGAGCAGTGGTCGGCAGCATCCTGACGCTGCAGGATTCCGACTTCGGCTTGAAGGTCATGGGCCCGCAGATGGTGCAGACGATTGATCGACACGAGATGTGGACGCACTCGGTGGTCGCTATCAAGCCGCTGGCCTCGAGCGGCATCATGACCAACAACATGAGCGTCGCGTTCACGACCTTCGCGGCGGGAATCACGGCCGGGCTAGGCACGGCGTACATGATCGTCTTTAACGGGGTGCTGATCGGGGTGATCGGCACGGCGTGCGCGCAGGCGGGAATGAGCCTCGAACTGTGGAGCTTTGTTGCGCCGCACGGTGTGCTCGAATTGCCGGCGATCTTCATCGCCAGTGCCGCCGGATTTCGACTTGCCGCCGGTCTGCTCTTTCCTGGCGTTCTGCCGCGGCGCGACTCTCTGGCACAGGCGGGTCGCGAGGCAGTGCAGTTGGTGCTGGGCTGCATTCCGCTGTTGCTCATCGCGGGAGTGATCGAAGCATTTCTGTCGCCGACGGAAGTATCGGCGACGATGAAGTTCGTTTTTGCCGCTGCGATGTTTACGCTGCTGGCGGTTTACTTGTCAGGCGTGAGCGTGAAGAAGACGGCTGAAAAACTCGAGGCCTCTATGCCCCCGGCTGAAGCCGGCTCTGGTTCCTAGATAAAGAGCTTGTACGCCGGCCTGAAGGCCAGGTCTACCCAAACAGCGTCCTGATCAAGAGTGTTTCAGGAGCTTCTACAGCCGACCCTGCTGCTTGATATCGAGATAGCTGTTCACGACAGCAGCGGAGGTTGCGGCGGCATCGACTTCTACCAACAGCGCTCCGCGATCGCGCATACGCGCCAGCAGAATCTGGCGGCGATGCAGAATCTCCTGCGCGGCTGATGCGGCATACATGGCTTCGGCGTCGTAGGGATCCCGGCGTGCGATTTCCAGCAGGTCGGGCTGGCCAATCACGGTGAAGAGCAGCAGGTGCTGCGGCGTCAGTTGCAGCGCGGCGTCGATCACTTCAGGAGTCATCGCGGTCTCGGCCAGGTCGGTGAGCCAGATCACCAGGCTGCGCCGCTTCTGGCTGTTGCGCAGCGCGGCAACGGCGCGCAGATGATCGGCCTCAAGCGCGTCGGTCTGCAGATCGACCAATTGTTCCATGATCTGTCGCAATTGAGCGCTTCCCCGCTGCGGCAGCAGGCGCTGGCTGGGAGTACGTCCGTAGGCGAGCAAGCCAACACGATCGCCACCATGCAGTGCTACCTGCGCAAGGCAGAGCGCCGTGTTGACCGCGTAGTCCAGCTTGGCGAGACCGCGGATGCGGGCCTGCATAAGGCGTCCGCAATCGATGACCACCCAGATAGATTGGCTACGCTCGGCCTGATACAGCCGGGAAACGAGTTTGCCGCGACGGGCGGTAGCGCTCCAGCAGATGTTGCGAAAGTCGTCGCCCTCACGATATTCGCGCAGACTTTCGAACTCCCGCCCGACGCCGCGCATACGCGTGCGGCGCTGCTGCATTTCGATCTGCCGGCTGCGGGCCAGATGGACCGCTTGCTGCCGCGTCTCATCGAGATTGGGATAGATGCGGACCGTCTGCCCTACGCGTGCTCGTGCCCAGCGCTCCGCCAGCCGCCACGAACTCTGATAATGGAGGTAGACGTCACCGACACCCGCGTCGCCACGCGTGACGGGCGTGATGCTATAGCCGGCGGTTCCCTGCCCTCCAGACGGCGCGGTCAGTTCGACATGAGGAAGTTCTTCGCGCAGTTCGGATGGAATCTCGTCGAACACGTCTGCCAGCACGCGCACGCTGCCGTTATTTTGTATAAGTAAATCGACCCTCGCCGCGACCGACAGTGCGACGGGTTCACTCCAGCGGCGAGTGATGGTGAGCTGTTGCGGGTGCGGCAGGCGACAGAGATCGACGAGCACAGCAATGACGAGAAGCACGTCCCAGACGAGAATCGCGAAGGCAAAGCGCGGATTTAGAAATGCAGGACCCAGCCATACAAAGCCCACGGCGGCCAACAAGAACGCGCGGTTTCCGAAGGCGAAGCCGAAGCGGCCGTACGGCTCGGCGCGCGCTTGCCGCGATTCCGGAGTCAGAGCCCAGCCGGATTTCACTGTGGAACCTCGACCGTTCGCAGCAAATCCTGAATCACCTGATCGGTGGTGAGGCCTTCGAGTTCGGCCTCGGGCTTGAGCACCATGCGATGGCGAAGCACCGGCAGCGCGGCGCTCTTTACGTCGTCGGGAATGACGTAGTCGCGCGCATCCATCGCAGCGGTCGCCTTGGCCGCCGCCATCACGAACACAGCCGCCCGGGGGCTGCTGCCGAGCGATAACGCCGGCGATTCGCGCGTCGCCCGGACCACTCGCACGATGTAGTCGAGGAGACTCTCCTCAACGCGAACGGCAGCGCGAATTTCCTCTCGCGCCCGCGTGAGCAGTGCAGGATCGAGCGGGTCGAGATTGAGCCGACCGAGATCGTGCGAATCAAAGCCCTGCTGAAAGCGGCTCAGGATTTGCGCTTCGTCTGACGCACTCGGATAAGGTACATCGATCTTCAGCAGGAAACGGTCGAGCTGCGCTTCCGGCAGCGGATATGTGCCTTCGAATTCAATCGGGTTCTGGGTGGCGAAAACAGTGAAGAAGGGCGACAGCTCGTGCCGCGCTCCATCTACGGTCACCTGCTTTTCTTCCATACACTCCAGCAGCGCGGCCTGGGTGCGAGGCGGCATGCGGTTGATCTCATCGACCAGCAGCAAATCGGTAAAGACCGGTCCAGCATGAAACGAAAAGGTACTGGTCGCGAGGTTCAAAACGCTCGTCCCGAGAATGTCGGCCGGCATCAGGTCCGACGTGGCCTGCACGCGTTGAAACTGCAGGCGCAGCACGCCGGCCAGCGCCTTGACTGTGAGCGTCTTGCCGATGCCCGGCACTCCCTCCAGCAGCGCATGGCCGCGGCAAAGCAGCGCCAGCACACACTGGTCCAGCATGTCGGCCTGGCCAACAATGACCTTCGACATCTGTTGGCGCAAATGCGCGACGACGGCGGAAATGGCTTCCATCTAGCGGCCCTCTTTCGTTGGCTCGGGAAACAGCTTCAACAAGACCGAATAATTATGCAGGCGCTTGACCAGGGCGAGCGCTTCTTTCTGCGAAAGATCTTCGAAGAAGCGCGCCGACTCGCAGCTCTCAAGCAGCGACCGCAGGTCTTCGCGATCAACCGGCCAGCGATCGGCGACTGCCTGCGCCAGCTCGGCGGAAGTCGCAGAAGGTCGCAGTCCCAGCCGTTTTTCCGCCGTGTAGCGGAATCGCTCGTAGGCCACATCCACGGCGACATTGGCGGCCCGCGCGTGCTCGTAGAGTTGGCCCAGCGCGCGCACGTACTCCAGCGGCGACAGCCGCGAATCTCCGCGTGGCGCCCTTTGCGGTCCGCTGCGCCGGGAGAACGTCAGCAGCACCGCGACGGCGACAAAGCCCAGTTGGCCGAAGAGCCATTTCAACTGCGGATGGGCGCTCCCTGCCGGCACCGCAGCGCGATAACCGTGAAAGTATTCGTCCCATAGAATCCGGCGCGACTTGTTGCCGACCGTGCTCAGCAGAAAGTCAAGATTGCCGGATTCTTTCAGCCCGGCATTACTCAGTACACTCGACGAGGCCAGCCACAGCACGGTGCCGCGACCGTGCGCATATTGCATTACGGTATAGCTCCTTTCCTCGCCGTAGAGCGGAACCCCGGTTGCTGATTGCCAGGATGCGGCTGTGTCGAGCCGAATCTCAGGCGCATTCAATGCCTGCAACGATGGCGCTTGCGCAGCGAATGTTTTCCATCCCAGCGACACCGGAGATGGTACCGGTGCGATCTCGGAGACGAACAACGGACTGAGCTCGCCGGCCAGCACGAGCGTACCGCCGTTGCTGAGGAATCTGCTGAGGGCGGCCTTGTCGGTCTCATCGGGAATTTCTTGCGGGTCGGCGAGAATGAGAACCGTGTTGGGAGGGTTGTTGAGTTCGGCCGGTCGGCGACTGCAGCGCTCGACGCCATAGCCGGACTCCTGCAGCAAAAGATAAGCGGCCTTGGCGCCTTCCGAGGCGCTGGAATAGCTCGTAGCAAATTGTGCCGAAGACTCCGGCGGCGACAGGAAGATCGCAAGCAACGTGCAGACCAGGAACAAAGCTCCCGCTACGAAAATCAGCCGGCGATCCTGCGGGCTGAGGTTCAACGGCATCCCAGTCGCTCCGATAGCGCGGACACACCGGCGAACGTTTCCGCGGTAGCTGTGGCATTGCCATACCACACGGTTTCGAAGCTGTGCGTCAGTTGCTCCAATGGTGCGCGATGGTCATCGCCGGCAGGCAGCAGGCGCAGATACTCGCGCGGCGTGCGGGCGAGGTCCGGACGCCAGAGTCCCTGCGCTTCGAGAAACGAGATGCCCGCCCAATACGTCAAGTGGATCGCGTCGCGCCAGCGCCCCTCCTGTGCGGCAAGTTGCGCTTCCGCCTGCCAGTCGCGCCACGGTCTGGCCGAGACAGCTCCCGGCGATCCCGAGAATTGGGTGTAGATGTTCTTCTCGCGGTAATTGCGAACCAGCCACAAGGCCAGCGCCGCGATCGCCAGCGCCACTAACCCCCAGATCACGATTCGGCTAACTGTAGGATAGGCGGACGAGGCGAGCATCCGCTGCACCAGACGCAGCAGCCAGAGTCCAATTGCGCGCTCGAGCCGGTCATACCAGCTTTCGCCGGCTACGTTGCGAAATTCGCGGCGCGAAAGTATCTCGCTCAACTTCTCGTGCTCGACACTAAAGTCAGCTTTGGGAGAGCGCATCGACTGGGCATCGCGCAGCAGCAGATCGAGTTGCGCACTCAGGGCGCTACGATTGGCCATCGTGGGCTGCCTGGCATAATCGGCGAAAGAGCGGCGGAGGGCGGTGGTGGGAACCGCAAACTCGCGGCCGGCGGCTGCGACGTGCCACTCCGGTGGAAGTTGCGGCGCGGTAACTTTTGCGGTCTCGCCCTGCGAGGAAGGAACGGCAGCGCGAAGTTGTTGCAGGACGGCGACGTATTGCTCGAGCGAAAGTTTCCCCGAATCCGTCGCAAATAGGAACAGCGGCCCCAGTAACAGTACGATCGCGATGCGGCGCGCGCGCATTCAGACGCTTGCGGCCGTCGAGGCCGCCGGATCGGCGTCAAGGGCACTCATCATCAGCTGGATATCGAAGGCTTCCTTGCGCACGCGCTCGTCGTAATACAGGAGAGAGAGCGCAATCGTGAGCACGGGGGTGACCAAAGCTCCCACGACAAAGCCGAAGACATACTCGATCAGCGCACCCGCCGAGGAGCGTAAGAAGGCAGCGGTCGAGGCTCCCTTTATGGCGGCCAGTGCGCCGATGGGGACGGCGAGACTAAACTCCAGCGCAACCAGGATTGCCAAATACAGCAGGTAAATAGCAAACACTCGTCCGCGATGACCGGCTGTCAGGTAGCGGCTGCGGGACAGACTTTCCCCAAGCCCCGTATCCTCCAGAACCGCGACCGGGATCGCCAGCGACCACATCAGGGCAAGGATTATGCCGGGAACGATCAGCAAAACCACGCCAATTCCAATGCCGATCGACATTCCGATCATGATGAAGAACAGGCGCAGCAGCATACCCGAAACCCGCCGATAGGCCTCACTAACGCCAATGGGACGGTCCAGATAAACCGCGGAGACAACCATGATGGTTGCTGCCATGGCGGCGACCACAGCCAGCAGGCGCAAGACGATGAGGACGAGAGCTGCGGCTACCTCTGCCAGCGCGAGGTTGTGCGACGCGGCTTGCGGCACCCAGACTTTGTAGAGCGAAAAAATGAGCATGGGCACGTATGCCACAGCGGCGATGCCGACCAGGATGCCGAAGCGGTAGCGGTAGATTTGAAAGACACGATCCAGCAATTCGCCGAGCGTGAGCGGACGAAGGAGGACGGGCATAGAAGCCTCAGGCGAAGATTCGCGCCGATACTAGCACAGCAGGTTTCGAATCGCCCTATTATTTCTCGCCAGCGGGGCAGCCAGCCGGGCCCAATTCGAAACGAATAATAGTGGCGAAGAGATCAGGAATTCACCTCCAATTTTGACCTCCAGGAATAGGATTGACGGCAGCGAGCCGTTGCCGAACGACACGCCACCCAAAGGAGCAGGAATGTCCGCCAGCAAAGATATGTTGATTACTCCGGACGAACTCAAACAGCCCCGCGGAATGCAACCGCGCAATGGAGCGGATATCGCCGGGCTCGAAACGGAGCTGCGGAAGGATATCGAAGGCGAGGTTCGCTTCGATCCGGGCAGCAAGGCGATGTATGCGGTTGACGCTTCGAACTACCGGCAGGTACCGATCGGGGTAGTGGTTCCCCGCACCAAAGACGATGTGGTGCACACGATTGCCGCCTGCCGAAAGTTCGGTGTGCCCGTTCTGTCGCGCGGCGGAGGCACCAGTCTTGCGGGCCAGTGTTGCAATGTCGCGGTCGTCATCGACTGGTCGAAATACATGCACGGCGTTTTGGAAGTGAATACCACCGAGCGCTGGGGTCGCGTACTGCCCGGAACGGTCTGCGACGAATTGCGCGATCGTGCCATGAAGGAAAGCAACAGCCTGTTAACTTGGGGGCCTGATCCGGCGACCCACAACCACTGCTGTTTTGGAGGCATGATCGGCAATAACTCTTGCGGCGCCCACGCGCAAATGGCAGGCAAGACCGAAGCAAATATTCTGGCGCTCGAAGTGCTGCTCTATGACGGCACACGCATGAATGTCGGATGGATGAATGATGCGGAGATGGAACAATCCATTCGACAGGGAGGAAGAACAGGCGATATCTATCGTCATTTGAAATCGCTGCGCGACCGTTATGCCGATCTGATTCGCGAGAGGTATCCGCGCATTCCGCGGCGAGTTTCCGGTTACAACCTGAATGAGCTGCTTCCCGACGACGATGGGCGATTCAACATCGCGCGGGCGCTGGTCGGCAGCGAAGGCACGCTGGTGACGGTGTTGGAAGCGAAATGCAAGCTGATTGATGCGCGAGCCGAACGGGTGATCCTGATGCTGGGCTATCCCGATGTGTACGAGGCGGCGGACGACGTCACCAGCATTACTCCCTTTCAGCCGACGGCGCTCGAGGGCAGCGATTACAGGATGTACGAGAACATTGAGAAGAAAGGCGGCCCGCACCGCCGTTTGCTGGGCATGATGCCGGACGGCAAGGGCTGGCTGATGGCCGAATTCGGCGCCGACAGGAAAGAGGAGGCGCTGGAGACGGCACATCGCGTCATGGAAATGCTGAAGGGGAAGAATCGCGCACCGAGCATGAAGCTGTTCACCGAAAAAGAAGACATGGCGCACCTATGGGAGATCCGCGAGTCGGGACTGGGCGCGACCGCTTTCGTTCCCGGTGAGCCCGCCACGTGGCCGGGATGGGAAGACTCGGCGGTTGCCCCGGAGAAGCTGGGCGGATACTTGCGCGACCTCCGCGCCTTGTATCAGAAGTACGAATACAATCCTTCGCTCTATGGGCACTTTGGCCAGGGTTGCGTGCATTGCCGGGTGGATTTCGATCTGACCAGCGAAGCGGGAATTAAGAAGTGGCGCTCGTTCATGGAAGCAGCGACCGACCTGTGTGCTAAGTACCATGGCAGTTTCAGCGGCGAGCACGGGGACGGTCAGGCACGCGCCGAGTTCCTCTACAAGATGTACGGAGAGGAGTTGATCCAGGCGTTCCGTGAGTTCAAATCGATTTGGGACCCGGACTGGAAGATGAATCCTGGAAAGGTGGTCGAGCCTTATCGCATCGAACAGAACCTGCGACTCGGCGCCGACTACAAACCCTGGGAGCCGGAGACCCACTTCCAGTGGCCGGAGGACGGCGGCAGCTTTTCGCATGCCGCGCTGCGCTGTGTGGGAGTGGGAAAATGCCGCCGCAAGAGCGGAAAGAAAGCCGACGACGACACCATGTGTCCCAGCTTCATGGTGACGCAAGAGGAGCGGAACGCGACCCGCGGGCGCGCCCATCATCTGTGGGAGATGCTGCACGGCGACGTGATCACCGAGGGCTGGCGCGACGAAAGCGTCAAGCAGTCGCTTGATCTCTGTCTGGCCTGCAAAGGTTGCAAGGGCGATTGTCCCGTCAATGTCGACATGGCGACGTACAAGGCCGAGTTCCTATCCCATTACTGGGAAGGCAGGCTTCGCCCGAGGCACGCCTATGCCTTTGGGCTGATCGACCAATGGGCACGGCTGGCGTCGATCGCGCCGGGATTTGTGAATCTACTTACCCAGCTGCCGGTGCTGCGCACACTGGCCAAGAAGATTGCCGGCATGCCGATGGAGCGTCAGATTCCACCATTTGCCCCGGAAACCTTCAAAACGTGGTTTAAGAAACGCTCGCCCCGGAATCAAGGCGCCCCGTTCGTGATCCTCTGGGCGGACACTTTCAACAATTACTTTCTTCCCGATACCGCGCAGGCTGCGGTCGAGGTGTTGGAGCACTTCGGATATCGCGTCAAGGTACCCATGCAGCACCTGTGCTGTGGACGCCCGCTCTACGACTACGGCTTCCTGGACCGCGCCAAGGACTACCTCAACCGGATTCTGGAGGCGCTTGCCGACGAGATCGATGCTGGTACGCCCATGGTCGTACTGGAACCAAGTTGTTGCGCTGTGTTTCGTGACGAACTGAACGGCCTGATGCCGAAATCGCGGCTGGCGCACCGGCTGATGGAGAACACCTTCACCCTGGCTGAGTTCGTGGAAAAGAAGGTGAAGGGTTGCGACCCACCCCGCTTGAGCCGCAAAGCTGTGGTCCAGGCCCATTGTCATCACAAGGCGATCATGCGGCTCTATGACGATGAAGCGGTAATGAAAAAGATGGGCCTGGACTTCCAGATGCTGAATGCCGGTTGTTGCGGCATGGCAGGCTCGTTTGGGTTCGAGGAAGATAAGTACGACATTTCGCTGCAATGCGGCGAACGGGCGCTGTTCCCGGCGGTACGCAACACCCCGGCAGCGACGCTGGTGATGGCCGATGGCTTCAGTTGCAGGGAGCAGATCCAGCAGGACACGCCGCGTCACGCGCTGCACTTGGCCGAGGTGATGCATCTCGCGATGCGTGACGGCGCCGGCGCTCCTGCTGAATATCCGGAAGCAGAAATCATCGCGAAGCGAAGAGAAGGCCGCCGCCGATCCATGAGGCGGACACTCGTCGCCGGTGCAATCTCTTTGGCGGTTGCAGGCGGTGCGTTGCTTTGGTTGCGGAGGCGCTAAACCTCAGGGCGGCGCGCGATTGAGGTCTTTGAATCGCTCCAGAAAGAATCGATCGTAAGCAGTCTGCGCCCGAAGCACTGTAGGTCGGGAGGCTGTTGGAAGCTGGCGGAGAGACAGGGATTCGAACCCTGGATACAGTTTCCCGTATACACGCTTTCCAAGCGTGCGCCTTCAGCCACTCGGCCATCTCTCCGGGAAGCGCGGTCGCAAAAAGCGCCGCGAAATTCACGGCGCTTTTCTATTGTAACGTATGAATGGCGGAGCCTGGAGCAGCTCGCGCAAAACCGCCATCGCGGCCGGCGAGCTATTCTTCCTTGCCCATCTGTTGCGCGAGATAATTGGCGATGCCCATCTCACCGATGGCGTGCAGCTGTGCCTCCAGCCAGTCGATGTGATGCTCTTCATCGCTGAGAATCTGCTCGGCGAGATCCTTGGAACCGTTATCGCCTTGCGCGACGCACAGTTTGACTCCTTCGTTGAGCCGCTTCACGGCGTCGTACTCCAGTTGCAGGTCGTTCTTGAATTGCGACTCTACGTCCTGACCGATGTTGATTTTGAAGTAGTCGCTCATGTTAGGTGTGCCGTCGAGATAGAGGATGCGCTCCATGCATTTTTCTGCATGGACCATTTCTTCGATCGACTCTTTCTTCACCAGTTTGGCCAGCCGGTAATAGCCCCAGTTCTCGCACATTTCGGCGTGAAGAAAATACTGGTTAATGGCGGTGAGTTCCGCCTTAAGCACCTGATTCAAAAATGCAATTACCTTGGGATCACCTTTCATATCGCCTCGCAAAATAACAGTCTGCACTTAGCACATAGCATGTAACACGTAGCCGAATCCGGTTCTCCGCGCCCGACCCGTGTCCGGGTGAACGCGCCGAAGCCAGGTGAAACACCACCTCGCCACAAGCGACTGCGGAATGCTAATTGCCCGGTGCTGCTTCTCCGAATGACGCCACAGCGGTCGGCTCATCGTCCTCAACTTCAAAGATCGTGTACAACTTGGTGATCTGAAGCAGGTTATGGACGTTGTTACTCAGCTTCATCAGCTTGAGTTGGCCGCCCTGGTTGCGCACCGAAGTATAGCAACTCATTAACTCACCAACCCCGGCACTATCGATGTGACGCACGTCACGCAGGTTCAGCAGAATGCTGCGATAGCCCTGGTCTATGAGCTCGCGAACAACGCTGCGGAGAATATCCGTTCCCTCGCCCAGCCTGAGCTCGCCAATCGTGTCGACGATGACGACTCGGCCGACCGTCCGGGTGCTGGTTTTGATTTTCACAACGGTTTTCGCCCCTTTGGTCTGGTCTGCCCAGTCGGTCATATCGTACAACCTGCAGCAATTAAAGCGGAAACAAAAAGCGTGCGCGCAGAAAATCAAAACCGTTTCCGGCGGCGAGGTCGCGTGCTATTGAAAACGGAAGATGGCGACGAGCAGGAAAACCGCCTCGGCGGCGGCCAGTGAAATCCAGATCTTGCGGCGGAAGTGAGTACGACCGATATCGCGCACCAGTTGCGCGCGCGCGGTGAGCAACGCGGGATTGGGCGGCGCATGCTCGACCATAGGAACCACCACAGCCCCATCGTGAGTCATCGCCACTGCTGGAGGAAGGGCCGCGTCCGCATAGAACACTTTAGGGCCGGCGATTAAATCAGACCAGTCGAGAATCTGTAGTTCGGACTCAGCGCCAAAACCAGACACTGGCTGCGAGCTCAAATGCAGCGGAGGAAACTTCTCCGGCGCCAGACGGTCGCGAAGGTTCTGCAGCAGCGAATCCCACCAGCCATGATTGAGCTCGTCCGCCAGCAACTCGCCAACATCCACCGGGCGCGATTCCAAGTCCAGCGGCGGAAGCTTCTCGGGCGAAACCACGTCGCCAATGTTGGTGAATACAGTGCGATACCAGGGCTGCTCCAGGGTATCGGCGACCAAAACGACGTCGATCGGTTTCGAGGTCAGCTGCAGGGGCGCCAGACGCTCGGGCGCGAAGCGATCGGCAAAATTGACCAGCAACGAACGCCACAGCGGGCGGTTCAACTCTTCCGGCGGTGAAAAATCGAGATCAAACATCGGAGCGAACGAATTCAAGCTTCGTATTTTCTATTATCCACAATTCTCTCTGTTTTGGCTGCTGAAAGCTCTGTTTGGACCAGATCTATCAAGGTAATGCATCACCGGCTACCGCCGCTTGCACCACATTTCTAACACTTCATCCCTCAAAGAGCTCATTTTCATAGTTGCGCGACTGTGAAACTGGTGGTGAAATGACGGGCTGAAGCCGTTTGCCGTTTCAGGGGCGACATGAAAAGGAAGAACAGCGATCAGGAAAACTACGAGCTGCAAGCGAGAATTTGCAAGGCGCTTGCGAACCCGGTCCGCCTGCACCTCATCGAGATGCTCGGTAAGAAGGAGCGTTGGGCATCGGAGCTTCAGCAGAGCCTGGGGATCTCGAAGGCCAATCTTTCGCAGCATCTGTCGGTGCTGCGGGCTGCCGGCATGGTTTCAACCCAGCGCGACGGCAAGCAAATTTATTGCGGCATTGCGCTGCCGCAGTTGAAGCAGGCCAGTCTTTTGCTAAAGAGCCTTACCCGCGAAGCATCGCGCAGCGGGCGTCGGGCCATGGCGTAGTACGAAAGCGTGTAGAAAAAACGGCTGCCGAAGCAGCCGGTCTTTGGATTCGCAATCCGCGAGCTTAGTCGCCGTAGACGGCTTCCTTCTCCTCGACTTCAGGTTTGGCGGCGGGCTTAATACCACCAAGGCTGTCGATCGGAATGAAGGTTCCCTGGTTAGCGGGCTTCTCGCCCAGCACATGCTCGCGATATAGGGCCATCATGCGTGCCTTCTCGGCTTCTGCCTTGACGCGCTCCTCGCGTGCCTTGAACTTCTCCTGGCGCGCGTTCTTGGCGATGCCCAGCTTGTCGAGCGTGTCGTTGGCGCTGGCGTGGACGTGCTCATCCACCAGCTTCAGCGAGTGCGTCGTGGTCTCCAGGCCGACTTTCTTGCCGCCCGCGAAGATCTCGTGACGCCCGTGCTCCTCGTACCACTTGGTCAGAGTTGCGGTCATGTGCATCTTCTCGACGATGTTGCGCCAGCCCACGCCGGTGTTGTACGCGCAGAAGCTGATCTCGCCTTCCTGCGTGGCGTAAGGGATGATGCACTGCTCGGTGCGGCGGAAGTCATAGTTGAACAGGTCTTGGAACCACATGCCGGCGACGAACAGGAAATTCCAGCGATCCCGGCGTCGACGCTCAATGTCGGTTTCGGTGCGGTCGCCCGTGACCTTGCCGTAGTCCTTGCCAGTCGCACCGAAGGTCTTGTCGAACTTTTTCAGCAGATCGACGAACTTGAAATGCTTCGGGGACTTGAAGGGATCGTAGTTCTTCAGCAGCGCCAGGGTCATGCCGGTGATCGACAGCCACTTGCCGCGGGCCGCGTCGTTCACCTTGGCGATGTCCTTGGCGATGGTGTCGCCGTTAAGGAATGCCGTGACCGGCACCGCTTCTTTGGTTTCTTTGTCGATCATGACTGCCATGCCGACACCGCAATTGGGATGGCAACCGCAGCTTAACGCGCCCCAATCCTTATCCGGGCCGTGCACCAGGTCAGCCCAATCCGAGAAGGTGCTCATGAACGAGATGGGGAACCAGTCGCGTGTGGGTTCGCCCAGCCCAGTCTGATCTTTCACGTCATGCGCTAGGTGCGACAGCGTGTAGCGCTGCGCCTGACGACGCTCGTCGGTGATGGCCTCGTCGCGGCCGGTAAACGAGACCGGCTGGAACGACAGGAACGAGATCTTGCGCGGATTGTCGAGCGCGAACTGAATGATGCGTCCGACCTGCTCGTTGTTCAGATCGTTGACGATGGTGACGACCGGCACGATCTCAACGCCTGCCTTGTGCAGGTTCTCGATGGCTTGCAATTTGACGTCAAACAGATTGCCGACAAGGCGGTGCGAATTGGCCGCATTGCCGATTCCGTCGAATTGCAGGTAGGCATACCGCAGACCGGCTTCCGCCGCCTGCTTGGCGAATTCAAAGCTCTTGGCGAACTCGATGCCATTCGTCGCCGCCTGCACGCTGTTGTATCCAACCTTGCGAGCGTACGCGACGGCATCCAGGAAGTAGGGCGAAAGCGTTGGCTCGCCGCCGGAAAACTGTACCGACATCTGGCGCCGCGGTTTGATGGTGATGGCGTTGTCGAGCATCGTCTTGATTTCGTCCCAGGTGAGTTCGTGGACGAAGCCGACCTGATTGGCGTCCATGAAGCAGGGATCGCACATCATGTTGCAGCGGTTGGTGAGATCGATGGTGAGTACCGAGCCACGCCCGTGTTTCACCGTGCTGGAGCCGTGATGATGCAGCTTCTCGTCGTTGTGAGCGCGAATGTCGCGACCGGGGAACACCTCTTCCAGGTGCTTGAAAAATGCTGTGTCGATGGCCATTACATCTTCAAAGTGGCCATGCACCGGGCAATCCTTCACCATCATGATCTTGCCGTCGCGTTCGATGATCGTGGCCTTGATCTCGCCGGCCTTCTCGTTCATCAGCACCTCGACCGGCAGCTTGCCGTCGATGATCTGCTGGCGAATCTCAGGAACACACTTGGGACAAAGAGAGTCAGTGGAGCGCGGCCAGCCCAGTGGTGGCTTGGACTTCTGGTAGGACTTCAGCAGCGGCTTATCGGACCATTTTGGCGTAAACGACGGGTTCGGACGAATACTGTTGACTCTGTCGAAGACCGCCCAAGCACCTCGGGCAGCATAGGTTACGGCCTTCTCAACGTACTTTACAGGTTTGTGCATTCACGCCTCTCTAATAGTTCGGATGTGCGCTGTCCCAGCCGAGATGGGTGGAACCCCAACACTTTCCTACAGTTACTTAGGGTAATGACCCGATCCAAAAGGGCCAAGAAGGATGGGCTGAACGGCGGGAATTAAGGTTTTAGCGGGACAAATACACATTGAACGGAGCTGTCGAGAGCGGAGCTATGTTGTTGAAAAAAATCGCCCGCTCTGGACGACTCACGATGACGAATATGGGGATCAATTCGTCAGGCAACGGTCATGCACCAGGATGTCTACGGCGTGATCTCCCACACCGCGCTATTTCCTCCGACGTCTACCCCGGCCGTGGTACCGAACATGTTTCCATTGGCGTCAAAGACGACGGCGCCGACCGGCCCTGCGCCCTGGCTGCCCCCAGCGAATTGGTGGTACGAGCTTTCGACCCATTGATTACCCGAGGGCGTCAGCTTGAAGATTTCGCCGAAGCCTTGTTGCGGCCAGGAAGGCAGCGGTCCGTAGAGGTTACCTTGTAAATCGAACGTTGGCGCGGCAGCAGGCGCGAAGTACAGCGTCCCGAAGTCATACAAGACACGGGTGGTCCAGCTGCCGTTCTGCGGCGTGAGCTCGTAGACAGAGGCATCGCCTCCCTAAACTGCATCACCCGTAATTCCGAAGAGGTTGCCGTTCGCATCCCATATGAGACCGCCGGCTCCGCCGACGGTGGTGGAAAGCGTCGTCTCGATCCATCCCGATTGCGTCGGCGACAGCTCATATACCGCCTGGGGGGTAGTGCCATAGAGATTGCCGGCGTTGTCGAAAATGACGCCGCTTAGCGGACTGTCGCCGCCGCCGTTAGCGAAATCCCAGATCACGCTTTCCGTCCAGCCGCTGCCGGAACGGGTCAGCTTGAAAACGACCCCATAACCACGGCTTCCGCCGCCGTTGGTGGTTCCGTAAATATTGCCGGCCGAGTCGAAGGTGAGCTTGCCGTAGCCGGGATATCCCCCGTCCGCTCCATTGCCAAACGCATAAAGAATGGTCTCATTCCAGGGGCACATGGCGCCCGCACAGGAGTTAGGCCGAGGTTGCAGGCGGAAAACCGTTCCGTAGCCGGAGCCTCCTTCGGTCGTCGTTCCGTAAAGCAAACCATCCGGGCCAATAACCACCCCCGCGGTCGGATTGCTTCCATCGTGATTCTGAGACCCAAAGTTGTAGACGGGAGAGCAGATCCATCCTTCGCCTTCGTGCGCGAGGCGATAGACTGCGCCTCCGCCGTATGCGCCCCCGCTGTAAGTGGTGCCGTAGATCCTGCCGCTTTGATCGAGGGTGGCACCTCCAAGAGCGAAGTTGCCACCGCAGGCACCGGAAAAATTGTAGAGGATACTGTAGGTCTGTGCCTCGGCGAGACTGGAAAGAACGGCAAGGCAAAGCGTGGCGCAGAAGAAAATCGCGATACGGCGAGTGGTCTGGCGCATGGCAAGCTCCTTACAGCCAGCAAGCAGGTCCGGGACGCGCAGGATTATAGTTTGAATCGCCGGCAATGAATTTCAAAAATGTTGCGCCGTGTGCAACCTTACCCGCTTCTTTCCTCGTCGCGTGGAGCGCGCCGCTCAACCTTAGTCGGCCTTCCACTGATAGGCCCCGGTCTGCGGCAGGCCCACATGCGCCAGCACGCGATTGATGAACTCACGAGCAATATCGTCGGTGGATGCGGGATGGAAGTAAAAGGCGGGAATGACTGGATAGATTGTTGCCCCCGCTTCGGCGGCGAGTGTCATGTTACGCAGATGAATGCGATTGAACGGCGTCTCGCGCACGCACAGCACCAGCGGCCGCCGTTCTTTGAGACATACATCGGCAGCGCGCTCGATCAAGTGAATCGCCATGCCGTTGGCGATTCTCGCCAGCGTTCCCATGCTGCACGGCAGCACGATCATGGCGTCGGTGGCGTATGACCCGCTGGCAACGTTCGCCCCGATGTCGTCGTTGTTCTGTTGCTGAATCTTCGTAGCCGGGCGGCCCAGCAGCTTCGGCACAAGCTCGCTGCGCCCGCAGACCCCAACCTCTTCGGCCATCACGCGCAGCCCGCTGTCCGAGATGATCAGATTGACCGTGCCTACACGGTCATCGCGCTCAAGCGCATCGAGCAACTGCTTGGGATAGATCGAGCCGCTTGCGCCGGTCACCGCGACAGTCAGGGTGCGGCGCGTCGCATTGGTCAGAGCGCCCATCTTTGAGATGATAACCGCTAATGAATGCCAACGACCTGAAGAAGCTGCTTGGCGATGTGAAGCGAGGCAAGCTCTCGTCTGACGAAGCCGTCGAGAAGCTGCGGCATCTTCCCTTCGAAGATCTCGGCTTCGCCAATGTCGATCATCATCGCACGCTGCGCGCCGGCATGCCGGAGGTGATCTTCGGGCCGGGGAAGACTCCTACGCAGGTCGCCGAGATCTTCAGTCACCTGGCCAAGCATGGCAACAATGTGCTGGCCACGCGAGTTTCGCCCGAACAGGTGCGAGCGGTTCGTCGCAAAGTACGGAAAGCCGAATCTCACGAGCTCGCGCGTGCGCTCACCCTCACACAGGATAAGACGATACACGGCAAAGGGAAGATCGCGATCGTCTCAGCGGGAACAAGCGACATTCCGGTTGCCGAAGAGGCGCTGGTCACCGCGCAGATCATGGGCAACGAGGTCCAGCATGTCTACGATGTGGGAGTCGCCGGCATTCATCGCCTGCTGGCGCGGCGTGATCTTCTGACCCAGGCACGCGTCGTGATCGTGTGCGCCGGGATGGAAGGCGCGCTGCCCAGCGTCGTCGGAGGATTAGTTGGCGTACCCGTGATCGCGGTACCGACGAGCGTTGGTTATGGCGCGTCCTACAGGGGCGTCGCTGCCCTGCTCGGGATGCTGAACTCCTGCGCGTCAAACGTCTCCGTGGTGAACATCGATAACGGTTTTGGCGCGGGATATGTGGCGTCGATCATCAATCGCTTGGAGTAGTGTCGCCGCTGCCGCGGCTAGACCCTTTGCCCTTTCAATGATCCTTGCGGGTGTGAGCCCTTCTGAGGCGCGATAAAAGCGGCAGAATTCGCATCCTACCGCTTTGGCTAATTGCTAGCTGCCAGTTGCTACTTACAACAGCTCTTCGTTCCAGTTCTCCAGGAATTTTTTCAGCTCGGCCATGAACTGGTCGGCGACGGCGCCGTCGATGACGCGGTGATCGTAGCCAATGCTCATATGCATCATGGAACGAATTGCGATCGAATCGTTGCCGTCGCGATCCGTCACCACCATCGGCTTCTTCTTGATGCCACCGACACCGAGGATCGCCACTTGTGGCTGGTTGATAATCGGCAGCCCGAACTCGGCGCCGAAGATCCCCGGATTGGTGATGGTGAACGTTCCGCCTTGGACCTCATCCGGCTTCAGCTTTTTGGTGCGGGCGCGCTCGCCCAGGTCGCTGATGGCACGCTGCAGTCCGACGAAGCTGCGTTCTTCCGCATTCTTCACCACCGGCACGATCAGTCCCCAATCCAGCGCCACGGCGATGCCAAGATTGATCGTCGGATGATAGTGGATATTCTCGCCTTCAACCGATGAGTTGATGATCGGCCACTTGCGGATGGCGTGAATCACCGCGCGCGCGAAGAACGGCGTGAAGGTGAGCCTGTTGCCGGTCGCCTGCTCGAACTTACCTTTCATCGACTCGCGTACGCGAACGATGCGGGTTGCGTCGATCTCGAAGACGCCGTGCACGTGCGCGCTGGTGCGCTTCGACATGACCATGTGCTCGGCGATTTTCTTGCGCATCACCGACATGGGTACGACTTCGCCCGGAGTCACGCCGCCCACAGGTTGTAGTGGCGTGGTCACTGCAGGCATCGATGGAGCCGAAGGCGGTGCCGTGGCAGCCGGCGTGTAAGACGTAGCCGAAGGTGCATATTCCGGCTGAGCGCCAGCCGAAGCTCCGGCACCGTGTTTCGCGACGAACGCTTCAATATCATCCTTCGTAATGCGCCCCCCGAGCCCCGTGCCCGGAACCTTGGTCAGATCGACATTGTTCTCTTTGGCGATCCGCCGGACCAATGGGCTGGAGCGTACGCGGTCGCTGGTCTCATCCAATTCCTCAACTTTGCCTTGCTGCTGGCGCTCGAGACCGGTCTTCTCATCCTTGGCGAGGTCCGCCGGGATGTTCTTCATCATCGGCTGTTCAACGGCACCCGGCTGAGGACTCGGGGCCGACGCCTTTGCACCCGCGCCATCTCCTCCGGTCGCGGCTTTCGGCGGCTGCGCCGCCGGAGTAGCACTTGCGGCTTCGCCTTCACCGGCAATCGTGCCGACTACGGTGTTGACCTGCACCGTGGTTCCAGCTTGCACCTTGATGTCCTGCAACGTGCCGGAGGCGGGCGCAGGAATCTCAGCATCGACCTTATCGGTGGAGATTTCAAACAGCGGCTCGTCGCGCTGGACCTTTTCGCCCGGCTGCTTCAGCCACTTGGTGATTGTTCCTTCAAAAATCGATTCCCCCATCTGGGGCATGATGACATCTGTCGGCATAGTTTCCTTCCGCGGTTTCTAACTGCAACTTTGGCGCTGCTGTAAACCTTCGATTATATCGCGGGAAAACAGGCAGAAGTTTATCGACCGCAATGCAATGGGCGAGAACGCATCGACGAACGAGCAAACCAGCCGCGCAGCGGCGGGATGGTGTTAGCCCGGCGCGTAAGCGCCGGGAAGAGTTCGATGGGAGGCCGGAGCCGCGGCCGCGGCGCTACTGTTTCGGGCACGCCTCCCTGCGGTTCGGACTTCCATACCCCATGGGCCTTACGGCCCCGGGCCAAATTCAGCTGCCGCCATGTTCGCACTCACATTGTCAGAACCACCCGGAATTGCGCCTTGCCGCTCATCATGCGATCGTAAGCTTCCGCCGCTTTCTCCAGCGGATAGGTTTCAACCATCGGACGCACGCCGGTTAATTCACAGAAATGCAGCGTATCTTCCGAATCGGTGGGTATTCCCGACCACCAGCCTTGCATCGATCGACTTCCGACGATGAGTTGCAAAGGTGTGACCTCGATGGGATCGGTTGTTGCGCCGATTATCATAAACTTGCCGTGCGGTCCCAAACCGTCGATCAGTTCAGACATCGCCTTGGAGCTGGGGGCAGTCGCCAGGATTACCTTTGCGCCGCCGAGCTTTTGCAGTTCCTGCGCTGGGTTGCTCTTTTGACTGTCGATGTACAAGGTCGCTCCCAGCTTCTTCGCCAGGTCTCCGTTCTCCGGACCGCGGCCGATGGCGGCGACCTTGTAGCCAAACTTGTTGGCGAACTGAACCCCGAGATGACCGAGGCCGCCAATTCCCTGCACAGCAACCAGGTCGCCGGGAACGGCGCCGCCATTCCGCAATGCGTTGTAGGTTGTGATGCCCGCGCACAGCAGCGGAGCAGCTTCGGTCACGCTCAAACTCTCAGGCACTGACGCCAGCGCCTCGATGGGAGCCACCATGTATTGCTGGTAGCCTCCGTCATAGCTGATGCCGGCAACCTGAACATTTCGGCAGTTGGCAAAATCGCCGCGCCGGCACTCGATACAGGTATTGTCCTGGCCGCCATGCCAGCCAACCCCGACCCGCTGCCCCAGCTTCCAGTTGGTGACGCCCGCACCGACTTCGTCGACGATGCCCACCACTTCATGTCCGGGCACGCGGGGATACTGAATTCCCGGCCACATCCCTTCTTTCACGAGCTCGTCGCTGCGGCAGACGCCGCAAGCCTGCACCTTGATGCGCACCTGCCCTGCTGCGGGCTTGGGGATCTCGCGTTCTACGATTTCGAAATTCCCCCCAGGTTTCGAAATGGCCGCCGCCATCATGGTTGCGACCCCTGCCGTCGTCGTTGCCATAAGTCCTCCTGATGAACAAAGTGAAAGTTGCTGAATGTGATTCCGGGAAGCGAGCACAAGCGGGACGCTTGGCGAAAAAGATGCCGCGGGGTCCGTCGAAGATTCATCAAAGCCGCAAACTCAATTGTTCGTCAATGTGTTGCTGCGGGATTCGACACGATGATCTGGTGGTCAGGGATGTCCACGGTCAGGGCTCTGCCCGACCAGAAATCCACTCCGATAACGCAGTCATAGATGAGATCGCCCAAAGCCACCCGAGGCGATGCCAATTTGATTGCCGGCACGGTGGCCAGCGATACGTCGCGGAGGGTCGCGTAATAACGAACCACCGTCACCCCCGTTTCCGTCTTCCGCTCCACCTTGTGTACATCTTTGCCGTCCTTATCAATTCCGAGAAGCGCGAGATATCGCGTGCTGAGGCTTGCGCTGGGGCTGCCGGTATCGATCTCGCATTGGCCCGGCTGGCCGTCAAACAGGAATTTCGCGAACATGTCGAGCGTGATATTCCGCTGCTCATCGAACTGCAGCGGCGACATCGAGCCGGCCGCTTTACGCTTCGCAAGCGTCTCCGGTGTTTCGAGAACCAGAACTTTATTCACAAAATCCAACGTAAACGGCTGTGCTGTGAATTGCCTGAGCGACACGATGCCGTCCAGGTGCCACTTATCGAGGAGGTCCCAGCTCCCGACAAGAACGTTCTTCTGTTCCATTGCCCCGATTTTCAGCGCCGGAATGACAAACAGCGGAATGTCGATTCGCTCGCCCTCCATACGAAAACCTGTGAACTGGCCGGCGGCGATGCCATGTCCCTTTTCGATAAGGCTCGGCGCCAGCACCGCGAGCCCGGCACCCGTGTCGAGAATTACGTGCACAGTGTTCGCCTGGCCGACGCTCGCGGGAATAATCACCATGCCATCGGCGTTCGTGGTAAACGGAATCGACTCCGCCTTTGAATTCGCTGCGGCTGGCAATGTCACGAATAAAATGGCGCACAGTAGAAAGCATAAATACAAAGGCACAGGCCAAGTACGCGATTCACACATGTCACCCCCGGAAGGCGAAGGGTTTTCGCTCTTGAACAACATTACGAATACCGTCGCAGTTTGTTCCACGCCGCGCGCCAGCGAGGGTTTGACTGTGAGGCACGCCTGATCTACTCTCGACGGGAGCAAGCAGCGTAAGACACTGAACAAGCGGCTGTCCTCCCGCCACCACTCTGACCGGCACATGAGCGTTATGGCATTCGACCTAAGGCATCTTCTGCTGCTCACAGCCATAGCGCTATCGGAAATACAGATTTTTAGCGTTGCCCTATTCGTGCTTGCGTCGCTCACCGCTTTGTACGCGCTGATCGGCTATCCCCTGCTGCTGAACTGGGTCGCGAAGCATGCCGACAACCCGGTTCACAAAGATGACACGCTGCGAACCGTGTCGTTTGTTATCGCGGTCTACAACGGCGAGAAGTTTCTGGAGCGCAAACTGCGCACCATCTTTGCCCAAAATTATCCCCGCGAACTGATGGAAATTCTGGTCGTCTCCGACGGTTCCACCGACCGCACCGATGAGATTGCGCGCAGCTTTGCCGCCGAGGGAGTCAAGTTCCTGCGCGTCGAACGTGGAGGCAAGGCCGCGGCGCTGAATGCGGCGGTCCCGCTGGTCAGCGGCGAGATTCTTGTCCTCAACGACGTTCGTCAAACCCTGGATCGCGATTGCCTGCGCAATGTAATTGCCTGCTTCGGCGATCCCAAGGTCGGCGCCGTCAGTCCGCAGACCATCATCGTCAAAGGCGAGACGCTGGAAGAGACGAGCACCAGCCTTTACTGGCGCTACGAGCACTGGATTCGACTGCGGTTATCGCGCGTTGACTCCACCTTCGGAACCAGCGGCGCATTTACCGCCATGCGGCGTCCGCTATGGGTACCGCTTCCGCCGGGCACCCTGCTGGATGATGTTTATGTGCCGCTGAAGGCGTTCTTTCGTGGTTACCGGATCCTGTATGAGCCGGCGGCGACGATGTACGACTTTCCTACCGTGTTGCACTCCGAGTTCAAGCGCAAGGTGCGCCTGCAGGCCGGCCTTTACCAGATGCTGCAGATGATGCCTGAACTGCTGAGTTCGCAAAACCGCATGCGCCTGCACTTTCTCTCTGCCAAATACGGGCGCATCGTGATTCCCTATTGCATGATCGCCGCAGCGCTGGCGACGATTGGCCTGCCGCCATACTGGCGAGCCGCGGCGGCATGCGCCCAGATTTTCTTTTATGGCTTAGCCGCGCTGGACGTCGCCGTTCCCGATGGATCGGCGCTGAAGAAGCTGACTTCCCCCGTCCGTACTTTCGTCGTTCTGATGGCGGCGTCACTCGCAGCCGTGCGCGTCTACTTTGTACAACCCACTAGCTTATGGAAGGAAGCGACCTACCGGCCCTCGATCGCCGAGCAAGCGCAGCCGACCGAGCCGAAGGTGCCAACGTAAGGGCATCTCAGTACTTTACGATTTTGGCGAAGGAGGCCGGCTGCAGACTGGCCCCGCCGACCAGCGCCCCGTCGATTTCGGTCTCCGACATCAGCGCCGTTGCGTTCTCCGGCTTCACGCTGCCACCGTACAGGATGCGGAGATCCTGTGCGAATTCATCGCCGAAGGCTTTTTCCGCCTCATGCCGGATCACGGCATGGGCGTCGGAAGCGATCTCCGGAGTCGCAGTTTTTCCTGTTCCGATGGCCCACACCGGTTCGTAGGCGATCACCAGTTTCGCAGCCTTTCGCGCCGAGATCCCGTTGAACGCCCGCACGCATTGCCGCCGCAGCACGTCTTCGGTCAGGCCGGCCTCGCGTTCTTCCAGCACCTCGCCGACGCATACGATGGGTGTAAGCCCGGATTCCAATGCGATCTCAAGTTTACGGTTGACCGTGTCGTCGGTTTCGTTGAAATATTCGCGGCGCTCGCAGTGGCCAATGACGACATGGGTGACGCTGATCGCAATCAGCATTGGGGCCGAAACTTCGCCGGTGAACGCACCCTCTTTTTCCCAATGCACGTTTTGCGCGCCGATCGCGACATTCGAACCGGAAGCGGCAGCCACCGCTGCCTGCAGGTCGACAAATGGTGGGCAGACTACGATCTCATCACGATCATGACCCGCAACCAGGGGAAGGAATTCTTTAAAGAATGAGGTGGTTTGCTCGGGTGTCTTGTACATCTTCCAATTGCCTGCAATCAGCTTCTTTCTCATCGGCGAGACCTGTGGAAAAGGAAATGTAGGAAAGCAAAGTTCGATTATAGGCCCAGGCGGCTTTTCACCACAGAAACACAGAGACACTAAGCCACAGCGATAGGATCGCGTTGAGATTCCTGCGAGCCCATTTTCCTCGCGCGTAGACAGAAGCAACGCCGGTGACTTTGCAATGAGGCTCTGTGTCTCTGAGGTGAGCTACGGCTTTTGCGTCGGGCGAATCAGGACCTCGCTTATGAAGGACTGCGGCTCCTGCATCACCAGCATGGTTACAGCGTGGGCAACGTCCCGCGGCTTGAGCATTTTCTGCGTGTCCTTTCCATGCCGTCGGGGGCTGAAGTCGGTATCGACCGAGCCGGGACATATCAGGCTGACGCGAATATTCTGCGCTCGCAGCTCCTCGGCCATGCCGTAAGTCAGGCCATTGAGTCCCCATTTTGATGCCGAATAGGCAGCCCCGCGAGGCAGCGGGTTCTTGCCGGCCAATGACGAGATGTTGATGACATGGCCGGCGCCCGCGGCGATCATCAGCGGAACCACTGCCCGGCACATGTAGTAGACGCCGCGCAGGTTGATGTTGAAGATGGCCTCCCAGTCCTCGGGCGCCAATTCGTGCAGCATCCCCGGAGGCCCGCCGATACCGGCGTTGTTAACGAGAATATCGACTCGGCCATATTTTTCCCGCAGATGCCCGCCCAAACGCTCCACCGCGGCCAGATCGCCCACGTCGCAACCCACGCCTTCGGCGCGATATCCGCGGCTTTCGAGGTCGGAAGCCACCTGCTGCACCCGGGCTTCGTCGCGGCCGGTGAGGACAACCGCAGCATGTAATTCCGCCAGCTTGGTAGTGATGGCATAACCGATGCCGCGGCCCCCGCCGGTAACCACGGCAATCGAACCCGATAACGAAACCACATTGTTGACGTCCATCGATAAGACTCCTGCGACGATCCGATTTTAGATCAATACCCGCAGATGCCCGCCGGCGCGACCGGGATGGGAAAGCCAGGAACATCTCAGCTGGAGATCCGAACTGGCCGACGCATCCGGAATACGTCCTGGCGGCATCTTAGGTGCGCGGGAATCCGTACGTGCTAAGTAACTTGCCTTACACTGAGCCGCTACTTATAATCCGACTTCCGCGGTTTGCACTTCCAATTAGGCAGGGGGCGGATGAGCAAGGCGCCTACTTGCAGGCAATATTGCTATAAATTTGGACTGACCTTGTGCAGGGCGGTATGCGCGTGTAAGCGAAAGTTCTCCAAACGAGGAGCCAAGAGAATGAAGAAGTCGCTAGTAATGACACTGCTGGTACTGGTCACCGGGATTCTGGTCCAGCAATTGCCCGCGCAAGCCGCGGGGCAGGCGGCGCCAGCCAGCCAGTCCGGCCAGAAAAAGGAAATCAAAAACCCAGCTGAATACAACGCCTATGTGAACGCGATCCAGCAGACCAGTCCGGCACAGAAGGCACAGGCGCTGGAGGCTTTCCTGCAGACCTATCCCAACAGCGTCATGAAAGAGGATGCCCTCGAGTTGCTGATGGCGGCTTACCAGCAGGCGGGCGATGCCCAGAAGACGCTCGACACCGCCAATCGCGTCCTGCAGGCCAATCCCAACAACATTCGTGCGCTGGCTCTGCTGGCCTACAGCTATCGCGCCATGGCCCAGCAGGGTGGCCCGCAAATGCAGGACAACCTGGCTAAAGCCAAGGAGTACGGGGAGCGCGGGTTGCAGGCGCTGCAGAACATGCCGAAGCCCGACGGCATGAGTGCGGCCGACTTTACCAAGTTGCACAACGAAACCGGAGCAATTTTTGACGGCGCGGTTGGCTTTGCGGCGTTGCAGGCGAAAGACTACGCCAGCGCCTCGAAGGACTTCGAGCAGGCGATCGACTGGGAAGCCCAGCCCAATATCGCTGACATCTATCCTCTGGCAACGGCTGATCTCGAAGCCAAGCCGATTAATCCTGCCGGCTTCTGGTTTATTGTGAAGGCCGCGAACCTGGCGCCGCAGGCCGCCAGCCAGCAGGCGATCCTCGATTACGGCAAGAAAAAATATATCCGTTATCACGGCTCAGATGAAGGCTGGGACCAGCTGGTCAGCCAGGTGAAAGCCAACCCCAGCGTGATGCCGCCGGCTAACTTCACGGTTGCGGCTGCACCACCTCCGCCCTCGCCTGCTCAGCAGGCCGCCGATCTTGTGAAGAGCAAGAATCCCACCGATATGAGCTTTGCGGAGTGGGAACTGGTGCTCTCTTCCGGAAATCAGCAAGCTTCTGACACGGTCTGGAATGCCATTAAGGGCAAGGCCGTCAAGTTGGGAGCCAGTGTGATCAGCGAGACCCCTACGACCGTGCAGCTGGCGGGCAGCGATGACGATATCCAAGCCAAGAAGGCCGACATCACGCTCACCATGGCCAAGCCCATTCCGTCGCGCCTTGCGCCCCAACCCGGAACCATGATGAATTTCCAGGGCACACTGGCCAGCTATACGCCGAATCCATTCATGATGACCATGACCGACGGCATTCTGCTGGACGCCAAAGGCAACCCGGTATCAACCGCAGCGCCGGTCCATCACACCCATCACGAATAACGCTTCTTGGCTTTAGGACGAACGGGAGCGGCAAAAGCCGCTCCCGTTTCTCTCTGCATATTGGATTCGAACCTGGGACTATGGAAACTTCCGGGTTGTCGTATCACCGAAGACAGGTCGCGCTGTTGACGCTCCCCTTGATCAGCGGATGCCTTTTCTGTCAGTTGTTAAGCTATGAACGCTGCGCGGAGGGCGTCGCACACCGCTACGCAATCCCCGGGCGTCGAGCTTGAGGTCGGCAATAGTGCGGCTCAGCGTGTTGCGGTGCATGCCGAGCTGGCGGGCAGCTTTGCACTGATTCCCGTTGCTGTCCTGCAAGACAGTGAGGATGAATTTCTTTTTGAATTCACAGACCGCTTCGGAGTACGTGATACCACTCCTGAACATTTGCACAACCAGAGCTTCCAGTTGATCTTTCACGACGCCTCTCTCTCGCATACGTCTGTGTAGTTGCCGCAATCCTAGTGGCCATTGCTGCCGCCCTGCCGCTCCAGCGGAAGATGCTGGGGCACGGTACGCAGCAGCTCCCAGCCTTCCCAGAAGCGCTGCCGCAATTCCGGCGGCGCCAGCCAAATCATTCCCCGCCCGGTCGTCAACAGCACGGGCGCAATGCGCGACTGCTGAAACGCGTTCCAATGCGGTGCGAACGCAGCAAGGGCCAGAACCAGCACCGCGCTGACCAGAAAGCCGCGCAGAAAGCCGAATACGGCGCCCAGGGTGCGGTCGAACCAACGCAGCCCCACACCCTTCACTGCCCATCGTGCCAGGCGCCCAACCATTCCCGCCAGTAACAGCACGACCAGAAAAATCGTCAAGAACCCCGCGATGTCCGCCATCCACGCGGAATTCACAAAGCGGGAGTACCATGCCGCCAACCGCGAGTACTCCCAGGCTGCAATCAGGTATCCCACGACGACGCCCGCCAGAGAGAAGAACTCGTGGAAGAATCCTTCTGTCAATGCCTGCACCGTCGAAATCAAAACAATGAGCACAATCAACCAGTCGAGTGTCGACAGGCTCATCATCAGGCCTTCCCTAGGACGGCAACGGATGCCCGGTCAACTGGGTGTAGGCCTGAACGTACTTCTCACTCGTCTGCGCGGCGACCTCCGGAGGCAAGGCCGGAGCCGGCGGCTGTTTATCCCACTTGATCGATTCCAGATAGTCCCGCACGTATTGCTTGTCGAACGACTGCTGCGCTCCGCCTGGCCGGTACTTGTCTTTCGGCCAGAAGCGAGAGGAGTCCGGCGTCAACACCTCGTCGGCCAGCACCAGCCCGCGGGGTGTGTGCCCGAATTCGAACTTGGTGTCGGCAATGATGATGCCGCGGGTTTCGGCGTAGTCGGCAGCGGTCTTGTAGATTTTGATGCTCAGATCGCGCAGCTGCTCGCTGAGTTCGCGTCCCACCAGCTGGACCATCTGATCAAACGAAATATTCTCGTCGTGACCGCTGACCGCCTTGGTCGCCGGGGTGAAAATCGGCTCCGGCAACTTGTCCGACTCGCGCAGTCCTGCTGGCAAAGCGATCCCGCACACCGAGCCGTTGGACTTGTATTCTTTCCAGCCCGAGCCCGACAGATAGCCGCGTACGACGCACTCGATGGCGACCATGTCGGCCCGCACCACCAGCATCGAACGGCCGTGCAGCTGCTTGGCGTAGGCCTGCAGCTCCGCGGGATACTGCCCCACGTCCGCCGTCGCCAGATGGTTGGGCACGATGTCCTTCAGGAAATCGAACCAGAACAGGGACATCTGGGTGAGTACGCGCCCCTTTTCCGGGATGCCGGTCGCCAGTACGTAATCGAACGCTGAGATGCGGTCGGTGGCGACGAACAAAAGATGGCTGTTACCGACCACGTACAGGTCGCGAACTTTGCCGCTGGCAAAAAGTTCGAGTTGAGAAAAATCGGTCTGCAGCAGGACGGCGTTGTTTTCAGTTGAACTGTTCACGGTCGCAAATCGCTTCGGAGAGTCGTCGGGTATTTTAAATTCCCCAGTCCGTTTGTCAACGGCACTGAAGGGCAATTTCCCGACGCCTCAAAAATCTTTTTTACGAAGAACCTTGACAACCGGGTCACTCTTACGAAAGCCGCCTAAATCAAGGCTTCCGACGAGGGCCCGGACAACACGATGACGGTGGCAGCGGGTGGAAGAACGGCTATTTCCGCCCGCTACAAGGAACGCAGGAATGCTCATCTGTCAAGAGATACGCAAAAATAATTTCGCCGGCCGGCTAATCGGCGGAGGTACGATGCACAGCGTATACGTCCTCCAGGAATCGCACGTCGGGCAATCCCTGTACGCCGGCCTTCTTCATCGTCTCCGCCAGTTCCGAAGAACTCATGAACTTGCGTGCTTCTTCCACGGTCTGCCAATCCGACAGAACGTAGATCTCGTGGGGATCATCCAGATTGTGAAAAAGATGACTTCCGATTTCCCCGGCGCGTTTGCGCGTGCTCAGGTGGGAGTCGAATGCTTCCTTCCAGTGGCTATAATCGGCAACTTTATGATGTACCAGCACGTGGACCATCAGGGCTCCTCCGCAATTCTTTTCTCAACATCCAAGATACGAAATCTGGACCTGATTGTGAACTGGCAAATGAACATCTGGCTGTGACGTGCTGCACCAACGTCCAGCGCTTCTTCCGGGCGGGCGTTGTGTCAGGGAACGCGCGTAATGCCACCCTGCAATTGCGCTATACTGCATTCCTCATTCCCGGGAGACTTGCTGCTTGCCACGTTTGATTGTCCGCTCCTCTGACATCCATGCCGCCGGTTGCTTTACGCTCGATCCAATTCCGAACCGCACGCGCGTCCTGGAATACACCGGCGAACGCATCAGCAAAACCGAAGGCGACACGCGCTACGACGGCCGTCCCTTCACCTATCTGTTCGGAATCGGCGATGGCGATGTCGTCATCGACGGCCACAGCATGGCCATGTTTGTGAATCACTCCTGCGACCCCAACTGCGAGACCGACGAGGAAGACGGCCGCGTCTATATCACCAGCATTCGCAAGATCGCCGCCGGCGAGGAGCTCACGTACGATTATTGGCTCTACGACGGCGATGATGACGCACCATGCTACTGCGGAAGCAAGCATTGCCGCGGCACCATGTACTCGCCTGAAGAAGTGAAGAAGCACTGCCGCGCCGAAGCGCGCAAGAAGAAGCAGGCGGAAGCCGCGGCGAAGAAAGAGTCCAGGAAGCGAAAGCGTTAAGTTTAACCACAGAGGCACAGAGACACAGAGGAAAAGAAAAAAGCGAAGCCTGAGGCCCATTGGTTGCGCTAAGGCCTGCTAACAACACTTACGCCTTGGCAATAGGCGAAGAAACGGCGCAAACTCGCGTAATCGCTTGTTTACAGAAGTGACCGCGTAAGAGTACCTATTGGGGTTGCGAACGGAGTTGCTTCAACTGTTGCAACACCTTCAACAAGTCCGTCTTTACGGGGGGATAAAGGAAGTTCAGGAAACGCCAACTCTGACTCTCCCGGCTTAATTCGACGACCACGGTGGGCTTGTCGGATTTCTCGGCGGCATCGGTACGAGAATCAGGCCAGACTTCAACGGAGCACCTTCCGCTCTCCCACTGAGGTGTGCGCGTCTGATAACGGTCGGCCGGGTCTTGAGTACCCAAGAACGGGTCGAAATCGATTCCGACTATCGTTCCCCTTGCCTTGGATTGCGCGGCCGAGTCCGCTGATAGAGCCTGAAATAGCTGAGTGCTGAAAACGGCTGGTTTGCGCCGCAAGGCTAAATTCCATGCTGGGGTTTTCAGTTGCTTTTGCGTAAGTGGAACGTACCAGTCGTAGAACTGCTGAGCGAAAGTCTGACATGAATCGAGGACTGGCTCAGACGAGGTCTGCGCTGTGGCCATGCCTGAAGTGTCCGCCAACACACAGCAAACAGCCAATATCGCTACTGCCCGGAATCTGCTCATCGACCAGAATGATATCGGGAAATCTCCGGCACTTACGACAAATCGTCTTATCGCAAATAAACGCGTTTGCGACTGGTAAATTCCTATGATTGAGGCTCCGTTCTTCTCTGTATCTCGGTGTCTCTGTGCTTGATTAATCCTGCGCCGCTGCTTTCGCCGGCGCCAGATCTTCCACCTCCACTCCGATGTGCCGCAGATGGTGCAGCATGTGATCGATGTAATCGTCGAAGACAAACTGGAGCGTAAGCGGGGCTGAATCGCCGATGGTGCAGGTCCGCTGCCAGGCCGCCTCCTGCGCAGCTTCTGCCGCCGCCAGCAGCTGCTGATTCAGCGCCACCCATAAGCCGATAAGCTCCTGCCACCCGCGTCGCTGGTAACGTTGCAGCGCAACCCAGCCTTCCCCGTCGTAGCTGGGCATCGGCGGGTTTTCTTCAAGCTGCGTTCGTACGATGCGCTGATAGTTATTGGCCGCAGAGTCCAGCAAATGTCCCAGCTCTTCTTTTGCCGACCATGCTTCGGGTGCGGGCTTGTTTCCCACCTTGCCGGCATTAAGCGCCGCCAGACGGCCGGGCAGCTGGTGGATTAACTCGCGCAGCGATTGCAAACTGTTCATGCCTCACCTCACAATAAGCGCATCGATTATCTCTCGACCGGTTTTTCCGTTCCAGCGTCGCTCACCGTATAATCAGGTTTCCTTCCATGAGTTATCAGGTTCTCGCGCGCAAATACCGGCCACAAAAATTTTCCGAGGTGATCGGCCAGGACCACGTCACCCGTACCCTGAAGAACGCCATCGAGCAAGGCCGAATCGCCCACGGATACATTTTCAGCGGCCATCGCGGCATTGGAAAAACGACCATCGCCCGCATCCTGGCCATGGCGCTGAATTGCCGGTCGCAGGATCATCCCGTGCCCGAACCCTGTGGCGTGTGCGATTCCTGCCGCGAAATTCGCGCTGGCAATTCCGTTGACGTTATCGAGATCGACGCCGCCACCAACCGCGGCATCGACGAAATTCGCGAACTGCGCGAGGCTGCACGCTATCGTCCGGCACGCGACCGCTACAAAATCTACATCCTCGACGAGGCCCACCAGATCACGGATGCAGCCTTTAACGCGCTGCTGAAGACTCTGGAGGAACCGCCCGGCCACATGGTGTTCATGATGGCCACGACGCAGCCGGAAGACATTCCGCAGACCATCCGCTCGCGGTGTCAGCACTTCAGTTTTCATGCCGTGCGCTTCGACGACATCGTCAGCCAGCTGCGGGATATCGCCGGGCAGGAAGGAATTGCGGCGGATGAGAATGCGCTGGCTATGCTGGCCGAAGTCGGCGACGGCTCGATGCGCGATGCCCTAAGCATCATGGATCAGGCGATCGCCTGTTGCGGCACAAATCTCAGCGCCGACGTGGTGCGCAGGCTGGTCGGAACCGTTTCTTCCCAGGTGCTGGAAGACATCATGGATGCGGTCGCGCGCAACTCCAGCGATGATGTTCTGCGCACAATCGATCGCCTGCTGGTGGAGGGCCAAAGCCCGCAGCACTTCGCCCGGCAGATGCTGCGTTTCCTGCGCAATGCGCTGGTTGCGAAAGTAGCCGGCGGGGATTCGCCCGTGCTGCAGATTTCTGCCGACGAGCGCGAGCGGGTCGGGCGCCTGGCTGATCGCTTCAGCGAAGAAGAACTGTCGCGCTTCATGCAGATCATGCTGCGCACTCACGGCGAGCTCGGGTATAAACAGGAGCAACGATTTCTGCTGGAACTCGGCTTGCTGAAGCTGGTGCATGCGCAGCGCCTGCTGCCTCTCGAAGAGTTGTTGAGCGGCGAAGTCGCGCCGTCCATGAGCGGCGGAGCAGTGGGAGGGACGCGAGCTGCGGGCGCCGCTTCACCTGCTGGCTCCCCGTCCCGAGCGATTGGCTCGCGAGTCAGCGAGCCGGCATCTTCCCCCGGGCCTGTAGGATCCCCAACAACCAAGCCTTCGCCCTTTGAGGCCGATCGCAACCGCAAATCTGAGCCCAAGGCTGCGGCCAGCGCACTTGCGACGGACATGACTTCTCCGTTGGACAGATCGAGGTCAATGTTCTCGGGAAGCGGCAGCGATGCGACTTCCGCCGGTGAGGCCGTTAGCGCGACCGCCGTCGCCGTCCAGATGGAGGACGACCCGATCGCGGCCGGCGATCTCACCGTCGAAGTGGCGCGCAATGCCATACTCGTCGCTCTTGAGGATATGGGCCAGAATATGCTGGCGCACAATTTGGAAGGCGGAGAATGGTCGCTTGGCGGCTCCCAGGTGACGGTCAAGGTGGCGATGTCGCAGGTGCTGATTGATGTGGCCTTGGGCACAGAGCCGAAGCGAGTTATTCAGGCGGCGCTCAATAAGCTCTCGCACGGGCCGTTGAGCTTCGCGATGGTCAGTGGAGGCGCCGCCGCTGCAGCACGACCGCAGACACCGGCTCGCCCGCTGAACGGTACCGGCGCCCGCAGCCGTGCCCTGGCGGATCCGGTGGTGCTGCGGATGCAGGAAAAGTTCGGGGCGGAAATTCGGACGGTCATCGATCACAAGGAGCGGTAATAACTTTCGCTCTTCGCCCTTCGCGCGTGGCCAGCAGAGGGCGTTTGACGAAAGGCGAACAGCGAAAGGCGAATGGCGAAATGGGCGGATTCAATTTGCAGGACATGCTGGCGCAGGCGCGGCAACAGGCGGAGAAGCTGCAGGAAAAAATGCAGCAGATCACGATTGAGGCATCGTCGGGCGGCGGCAGTGTCACCGTGCGCATGAGTGGCCAGAAGCAGCTGTTGAGCATCGCGATTGAGCCCGAAGTCGTGAAGTCCGGCGATATGGAAATGCTGCAGGACCTCGTGATCGCCGCCGTGAACGAGGCTTCACGCAAAGTCGACGAGGCGCTGAAGTCCAGCCTCGGCGGAATGCTCGGCGGCATGGGCCTGCCGGGAATGTGATCAACCACAGAGACACAGAGGCGCAGAGAAGAAATAATCAGGAGCGCGTGCGCGCGGGCTTCTCTAAAACGACCGTTGATGGCTGGGAAATGAAAAGCATTGGTTGCTCTGTGTCTCTATACCTCTGTGTTTAATTAGATTTTCGAGGGCGCTACATTGTCCAGGTTTGCCGAGCCGATGGCTCGACTCATTGAAGAACTGAAGAAGCTGCCCGGGGTCGGCGGCAAGACGGCGCAGCGCTTCGCGTTTCACATCTTGCGCGCCAGCGACGAAGACGCCGAACTGCTCTCCGGGGCCATTCGCGACGTTAAAGCCAGCCTGCGTCTCTGCTCCATCTGCAACAACATCACCGACATCGATCCCTGCGTCTACTGCGCCAGTCCGACGCGCAATCAGCGGCTGGTCTGTGTGGTCGAGGAACCCACCAATATCGCCGCGATCGAAAAAACCCGCCACTACAATGGCGTCTACCACGTCCTGCATGGAGCGCTTTCGCCGCTGCACGGCGTCGGACCCGAGCAGTTACGGATCAGCAATCTCGCCCGGCGCGTGGACTCCGGCGACGTTGACGAGTTGATCCTCGCCACCAACCCCACCATCGAGGGCGAGGCCACGGCGACCTACCTGTCGCGCCAGTTCAAATCTTCGGGCGTGAAGATCACGCGCATCGCCACCGGCGTTCCCGTCGGCAGCGACATTGAGTACGCCGACGAGGTCACCATGCAGAAGGCGATGGAAGGACGGCGAGAGCTGTAAGGTCGCCGGGATTTTGAGTGTAATCGCCTGTTTGCAACGGCTATCCCGATTGCGTGTTGCGAATAGGGACGCGGCGCGGCAGAATCGAGCCCGCTGCCACGCTTGCGTCGGGCGCTGGTTTTGCGCCCGGCGCGTGACGAGGGCGACTGCGAATTTAGCCCACCGTGGAGGTCGCCTTGGCGACCGGAACGGTGGGTAGTCAGCCCTAAGATGGCTGAGTCCCGCAGGGACGCCATATGTGCCGCCGGCTGAATTGCACCCCAACAACCGCAAAGGCGGCGGTTGTTGGGGACCCCGCATGAGCCGGCTCCAGCCTTTCAAGTGACGCCTACCCGGGACTCCGCTGCGCTCCGTCCTGGGCTAAAGCTTGGGCCGCCCTCCCGGGCTCTGCCTTTTCCTATACAACACCGACGCTGCGAAAAAAGGGATTGGAGATCAATGAGCGATAAATCCCCATTACGCTGAAAACTCTCCGGGACCATCCGGCCGATTTCATTTCTGTGCGGGCGGCGACGTAGTCTTGTTCGCCAGATATCCGTTGATCGCCGCTTCCCACTCCTTGTCCGCCCTTTTGTCTCCTGCCGCGAAGTGCTGCACGTGGTCGTTGGCTTCGGGAATGAGCGCAGTGCGTTCGTAGACGACGCTCACTCCCGTCTTCTGCGCCCCTTCACGGGTGAGATGAATGTCAATGAGCGTAGCCATGGCATCAGCGAGGATGTAGGTGTACTGGATGTGGCCGGCTGCGAGGTCGAAAGCGGTATTGACCCAGATCGCCTCATGCTGCCCGTGCACGATCTTGAACACCATCCCCGGCTGATCGTGCGCCGGCTGCGGATAAATAAACTGCGGGTCCCACTCCGGCGACCACTTCCGCTCCTCATTGGCGCCAAATAGCGGCGCGACGCGCTCCCACGCGGCGTTGGCCGTGAATTGAAACTCCGTCCGCGTGTGCATCAAAGCGTTCGCCGTCTCTTGCGCGCGCAAAGGAGTGGTTGCCATTGCGATCATAAGGGCACCTGTGAGCATGATTCGTAGATAGGTATTGGAATTCCGAGCACCGCCATCCCCTAGCCAATGATTTCTGACCACCAGCCACTGCCTTTTCATCGCCCTTGCTCCTTCAACTGGTGGCTATCAGCGGCGGTTAAGGTTAGGCCGTAGATCTCGCGCAGCTTGGCGATCTCTTTCAGCGTCGGCGGAGAAAACGGAGCTTTGCCTTCGAAGGCGTGAAGCACAATGCCTTCGAGCAGATCGCCCAAGGTCAGATCCTTCAACTCCGCCAGTCCTTTCAGCACCTTCAGCAGGCGTTTCTCGATGCGAACGCCGGTCTGCACCCGCTCGACAACAATGGGGTGTTTGATCATGGTACAAATGTACCACGGTACATAAGATCTGTGCAAGATCAATCACAGGGACAGGAAGGCACAGGGATTCTTGAATATCCTCTGTGTCTCTGTGTTCGCTGTGGTTAACGCTGGTTACGTGCGCGAATAGACGGGGTCTAGCCCTTCAGCTTTGCCAGTAGATCGGCGGGATGCACCGGTTTGGCGAGAATCTCGAATTCGTGTCCCTGTGCGCGAGCATTCTCCAGCAGATCGGCTGTGGCAGCCTGGCCGGAGAACAGAAGAATCTTGCAGCTTGGCAGCAGGCCACGAATGTGGATGGCTGCCTCGATGCCGTTCATGTCCTGCATGATGACGTCGCTGATTACCAGGTCAGGTTGCAATGCGCGTGCGCTCTCCACCGCCGCGGTCCCGCTATACACTGCCGAAGCGTCGTAGCCATTGAGGTCGAGGATCTTGGCGAGAGTATCAGCAATGACCTGCTCGTCGTCCACCACCAGCACTCTGGGTTTTTTACCGGCCTGCATTCATCTGCTCCCTTTGAATTACCGACGCGAATTCTTGATTATAGCGGAGACAAATTCACCTTACTTCGATGCCTCCAGAGCTGCTTTTGTTTGCTGCAGCGGCCGCCAGTATTCGCCAGGGAACCACGGTGCTATCGCCAGAGGCACGTTCGCAGGATGAGCTTAGTATTGTCCATATCGTCCGCGCACGGACTCCAGCAGCTTTTGCGAGTCATAGCCCAGGCCATCCTTGAAGACGATGTCGACGTTTTCCACGTCGGAAATCTGCTTCGAGGGATCACCCTTGACGATCACCAGGTCCGCATTCTTGCCGGCGGCTATGGATCCAATCTGCTTGTCGCGGCCTTCATAGATCGCGCCGTTCAGCGTGGCGATCCTGATGGCTTCGACCGGCGTGAATCCGGCTTCAACCAGCAGCTCAATACCGCGTTGATCTCCGAACCCCGGCAGCACATCGCCGCGGCCGGTAGGGTCAGGACCGGAGAGCAGCAACCCTCCCGCAGCGACAAATGCCCGCTCCATCGCTAGCTCATGCTTCCAGGCCACCGCATAATCCACTTTCGGAGGCGGTAGCGACGTCGGCCGTTGCCGCAGCAGGAAAAAATCTTCGCGAGCTTGCGGAGTCATGGCGTCCAGCATCTGCTGGCGGAGCGGCGGTCTTCCCGGCCCCGCTTCCGATTCGAACACCGGCAGCGTCGAAGTCACGGCCACGTGATGCGAAACCAGCGTCTGGATCAACTCCTTCGCCTCCGGCCCGTTTGGATCCATCTTGGCCAGCGTTTCGGCGCCGTCGCTTGCGGTGCATACGTCCGGCTTCTTGCCTGTGTCCAGCTCGGTGTTCACCTCGAAGCCGTGCTCCAGATCGTCGATGCCGAGTTCAGCTGCTTCCTTATAGGTCACCGAGCAGAGATGTCCGGTGATCCTCAACCCACGCTGGTGTGCCTCATCGATCGCGGCCTTCAACTCGGCCCGCGTGATGTTCATGTACGCCTTGAATGACGTCACTCCCATGTCGGCCCAGTAATCGACCAGCTCCTTAGCCTGCTCCGGGCTCGCCAGGTGCGGCATCTGGATAAAGTAACTGCTGGCGCCTTCGAGATACGGTCCAGTCACGTCGATATGCGGCCCAGGGAGCTTGCCGGCATCGATGTCGTGCTTCAAATTGAGATCGGTATAAGGCTCCACGCTGCCGGTGGTGCGCATGGTGGTTACACCGGCGGCCAGATAAAGCCGTGGCGCCGAGAACGTCATCTGCGGGACCAGCACTGGCTGATCGGAGTGCCAGTCCGCCCGCAGGTTTGGCCGCGCAATATAAAACAGGTGATTGTGCATGCCGACAATGCCCGGCATGACGGAGTACCCGCGCAGATCGACTACGGTCACGCCCGCCGTCGCTGGAACATCGGCGCCCTTTTCGATCGCCGCGATTTTCCCACCCTCGACGGTTAGGTTCTGGTCTTCAACCGCAGGAACGCCGGTTCCGTCGATAATCCGCACGTGCGTGAGCACGACCTTCGGCGCCTGCACGCGAACGAACTGCTGCACTTCCTTCGACAGCTCGGGGGTTTGCGCCAGTGCAGCCAGGGAACAAATCAGCGGAATCGTGAAATGGCGTAAAGAACGGGATAGCAAGCGCGGCCTCCTGCGGCGCTCTGAGCGCGCGTCGCATGGCTGCACACCTTACCACGCACTCCGGCTCATGCCAAGCAGCGAGCGATCCGAGTGACCGATTGAGCCCACTCTCCCCGTGTGCTAGCATTTCAAGTTTGTTACAGCTTCGCCGTGCTCAATGTGGGCACGGTCCCCGCCTGTCCGCTTCACCGGCAATTCGGGGGTTAGAGCGTACGAGCCCAGCGTGCGCAATGCCCTCGGCGCGTCCGTTGAGGCGCGCTCGGGGCGGTTGTTCAAGGAGTCCTACGTGAAGAATTACGAAGGCGCAAACATACGCAACATCGCCCTGGTCGGGCATTCGCACTCGGGCAAGACCTCGCTCGCCTCAGCCATGCTGTTCACCGCCGGCGCAACCCAGCGCCTCGGCCGCGTTGACGAGGGCAACACCACGACCGATTACGAAGAAGAGGAAATCTCGCGCGCGATGTCGCTTTCCGCCGCCACTGCCGTCGTCGAGTGGGGCAAAGCCAAGATCAACCTCATCGACACCCCCGGCTTCAACATGTTTATCCATGAAGCCGAGATGGCGCTGCCTGCGGTCGAAGCCGCTATGGTCGTGGTCGATGCGGTCAGCGGTGTCGAGGTCGTCACCGAGCGCATCTGGAATTACGCCGACAAGTTTGCGCTGCCGCGCGTCATTGTCTGCACCCGCATGGACCGCGAGCGCGCCGACTACGGCCGCGTGATGGAATCGCTCACCTCTGCCTTCGGGCGCATGGTCGTTCCGGTGCAACTGCCCATAGGTTCCGAGAAGAGCTTCACCGGCGTTATCGACCTGGTGAAGATGAAGGCCTACACCTACGAAATGGGCGGCAACGGCAAAGCCGAGGTAGGCGATATTCCTGCCAATATGGCCGAGCAGGCCAAGGCCGCACACGAGCGGCTGATCGAACAGGTGGCCGAAGGCGATGACGCTCTGATGGAAGAGTTCTTTGACAAGGGCACCATCGCGGAGGAACACATCATCAGCGGATTACACAACGCGATTCGCGAGGACAAGATCTTCCCGGTTCTCTTCGCGTCCGGGCTGGGCAATATCGGTACCGATGAAGTTCTCGACTTCATCGTCGACTATATGCCGACCGCAGTCGAGCGCGGCACCATTACCGCCGCCCCTACGCCGAACAACGGCGAGCCCGCAACCCGCAAGATCAGCGACTCCGAGCCGCTCTCGCTTTACGTCTTCAAGACCATCAGCGACCCCTTTGCCGGCCGCATCTCCTTCTTCAAGGTTTTCTCCGGCGTGTTGAAGAATGATGCCACCGTGCAAAACTTCACGCGCAGCACGTCGGAAAAATTTGCCCACATCTCAGCCATGCAAGGCAAGACCGCCGTTCCCGTGAACGAGCTTCATGCCGGAGACATCGGCGCGGTCGCCAAGCTCAAAGACACGCTTACCGGCGACACCCTCGGCGACAAAGCCGCGTCTATCCAGTATCCGCAGGTCACCTTTGCCGAGCCCGCCATCACCTTCGCCATCGAGCCCAAGACGCGCGCCGACGAAGACAAGCTGTCGAACGGCATCCACAAGCTGATGGAAGAGGACGCCATGCTGCGCTTCTTCCGCGATCCGCAGACCAAGGAATTCCTTATCGCGGGCACCGGCCAGCAGCACATCGAAGTCGTCGTCTCCAAGCTGAAGAACCGCTATCACACCGAAGTCAACCTGAAGGCGCCGAAGGTCCCCTATCGCGAGACCATTCGCGGACGCGCCGACGTGCAGGGCCGTCACAAGAAACAGAGCGGCGGACACGGCCAATTCGGCGACTGCAAGATCAAGATGGAGCCGCTCGCACGCGGAGGCAACTTCGAGTTCGTCAACGAAATCTTCGGCGGCGCAATTCCCAAGAACTTCATTCCGGCAGTTGAGAAAGGCATTGTCGAAGCGGCGGCCCGCGGCTATCTCGCCGGCTACCCCGTCGTTGACTTCAAGGTGATCTTGTACGACGGCTCGTACCACGACGTCGACTCCAACGAACTGTCGTTCAAAACCGCCGGCCGCATCGCCTTCAAGAAAGCGATGGAGCAGGCCAAGCCCACGCTGCTCGAGCCCATCATGAATGTCGAGATCACCATTCCCGACGAGTTCGCCGGCTCCATTATGGGCGACCTCAACGGCCGCCGCGGCCGCATCCAGGGCATGGACAACAAGGGCGGCAAGACCATCGTGAAGGCCCAGGCGCCCATGGCCGAGATGCTGACCTACGGCACCGATCTCACTTCGATGACCCAAGGCCGCGGCAGCTTCTCGCTGGAGATGGATCACTACGACGTAGTACCACAGGTCCAGCAGGAAAAGATCATAGCCGCAGCCAAGGCCGCCCGCGGCGAAGAGGTGGAAGAGGAAGAGTAAACCGGCGTGGTGCCCCAGCAGGATTTCATCCTTGCCGGTCGCAAAGTAAAACCTGCGCCCACAGATTTTCTGAATTCCGTCACATTTCTCGTAGCGCATTATGCCTGCCCTGGAAGCAGCCGCGATAGCGACGTCAGCTGCCTTCCCCAGCCCGGCGTCGCAGCGGATTGCCTTAATTTCGGCTGGTCCGCGCCGTGTCGTGCGGTGCGCCATTTATCATCGAGACGAGGTACCCGTTTGAAATTCGTCTTCGCGCTTTTCCTCTCGGCGGCGTTCGCGACGGGCGTGCACGCGCAATCCAGCCCTGCGGCGACCGGCGCCGCCTCAGCCAAAACTTCCGCTGCCGCTTCCGCGGCTACGAACTCCGCTCCCGCCAAGCCCGCTGCCAAGAGACTCACGAAAGAGGAGGCACGGCAGAAGTTTGTGCTGGACGTCGTGCACACGGCAGTGGCGCTGCCGGTGAACGATCCGCAGGACCGGCTGCGAGTTCTGCATGCTGCGGTCAGGCTGGTCGCGCATATGGACCAGAGCCTGGCCCTGCAGTATGCCAAGGAGGGGAGCGCGATCGAGGCCAGGCTGGTAGCCGAGGGTCAGACCCCAGCGGTGTCGATGATGTCCGCAGGATATGTCGACTGCGAGGCGGCGGTGACGCTGGTGCAATCCGTACCGCCGAACAACGTAGCCGACGCCGATGCGACGATTGTGGGCGCGATCACCGCATGCCCCAAGCAGACGAGCCAGGCTGCCAAGCAGAAGCTGGAGGCCGCAGTTGGCCAGGGGATTATTGCGGGGCGTCCGATTCTCACCCTGATGACTTCCGAAGGCATGGATTCGCAGTGGTCACGGTCGATGTTCGTCGAGATCTTCGGTTCCCTTCCCGCCGATGCGGCCAGCTTCGCCGACCAGGCGCCGAATTATGCCGCGATGTATTCGCAGCTGGCGCGGCAGATGGACAAGGACACGGCCAAGGCCGCGGCAGCAAAATTTCTCGGCTGGCTGGCAAACCTGCCCGACTCGGCACAAAGAAACGTCGCCATCAACCTCACCGCGAACGCGCTGAGTGCGGTGCTGGGCGACGCTGCCTATCAGGACCTGCTGCGCTCCGACCCGAGTATGCAACAGACGATCAACAGCGCGTTGGGAAAAGATACGTCGTTGCCGCCTCCCGCCAACGGAAACGCCGGCAACACGTTGCCGGCATTGGATGCCACCAAGGAACACAGCGGCCAGTTGCAGGCGATGTCACCGTCGGTGCGGGCGCGCGAGGCTGCGGCGAACGGATATAGCAGCGGAAGTTCTGGCGACCGAAAAGCCGCGGACCATTACTTCGATATCGCGTTTGCCTCGCTCGATGAGATGTGGTCGGAGCGCGCAGACTCCAACGTCAACGCCTCCGAGGTCGTGCAGGAGGTCAGTGATGCGGCCGCGCAGATTGATCCGGTGGCGGCGTTGCAGCACGCCCAGCGCCTCCAGGATCCAGCGGCGCAGGCGATCAGCATGCTGGCTGTAGCAAAAACGGTGATGGACAAGCAGTGAGCCGGTTCGAAGCGGGTTCAAAAATCTGCGGGAGATTCAGCAAAGAAGGGAGCGAGATTCGCTCCCTTCTTAATTGGCTAGGTGCCGGCAATCACTGACTGCCCGCGCTGGACATCGCCGACGAATCAAAGGTCACACCTGTCTTGGTGTTTGCGAAGTCGATCTCGCTGATCGTCGAAGAACCGTTGCCATCATTGGTGATGACCTGGTTGTTGTCCGGAGCGTTGGTCAACTGCTTGACCTGCCCATTAGCGGTCGCGACTTCCTTGCCGTTGCGCAGGAACTTCACCTCGGCGGTCGAGCCGTTGGGATTGTACTTCACGGTGTATTCGCCGGCGGGAAGAGTTTTGCCGTTGACCTGCGTCGGCTGGTACAGCTTGACGGTCTCTGACTTGGAGCCGGCGAAGGCGCAAATGGACATGGTGATAGCGAAGATGAACACGGTGAAACGAGCCAGTGTACGAGTCATTCTCAATCTCCTTACGGATGACAATCGTTCTGGCGGCCCAAACGCCTGTCCGGACCTCAGCACCGGACTTGCGGAACTGCTGCCGCTCAACTCGTTCGCAGACAGCCCGAGTCGACGACACGGCTTGCAATTACCGCTGCGTGGCATAGAATGTGACACCGGGGTTAAACAGCACGGGGATGCTTCGACGCCTCCCACGAGTTTGTCTCGCCTGGGCCGCCAAACCGCTGGCGAAACACTCTGTTTGACCCCCAACTTTTATTGCATCTGAAGTGCCATTCGCGCACAAATCCGATGCAGCTCTCCTTTTGCTGATACGTTAACCAGCACTGCGAAGTTCACACCGAGCCGCGAATTTTTTCGCGACGAGATTTTGACGACTTGCGCGCTGCCGCGTGAGCACAGCTGGTCCGCGGTTCACAGTTCTTAACCGCACGTTTAGCACGCATAAATAGAGATTACTTTCGTCAGATAGTCGCAATATTCATTGCGCATTTAAAACTATCCATCGGTAATGATCTTCTTGGTTCCGCTTTCCCCTCCCTATATGAATCGCTCATCGCAAGCACACGTCACGCATAACCATCGATTCATCCCATTGAGTGCGTGATTTAGTGCTGCACAGCGGCGCGTTGGTTCCATCCCATACGCTCGCGCAACGCAGTGATGTGCGCAAGATGATGCTTTGAATGCCACGCATACATCGCCAACATGCGATCGAGCGTGAGCGCGCCGTGTTCGGGATGGTACAGTGTGCGTTCGAAATCGGACGCTTTCATGGCGCGCAGCAATTCGACCCAGCGTGTGTGCAGTGCTGCGAGTAACTGTAGTGATACCTCGACCGGTGTCGCGCCGGTGTCGGCCAATTTCGCCCACTCGGCCTCCTTGTAGGGCTTGATGGGCGGTTGGTCTTCGGTTAGCGCAAGCTTGAATCGAATATAGGCGTTCATGTGGCTGTCGGGCACATGATGCACAACCTGGCGAACCGTCCAGCCATCCGGACGATAAGGAGTGTCGAGTTGTTCGGGACGCAGGTCGCGAACCGCCGCGCGCATTTGCGACGGAAGCGCGGCAATCGCCTCGATGTAGCCAGCGCGATTGTTTGCCGCTTGCGAAGCGCTGGCCGGAATCGTCCACTCGAACATCCCAACGGGATAGCGCAGATCAACCATACAATTTCAGATGTTCTGGATCGGCTGGAGATTCAAGCTTGTGTGATCAGTCCGAGTTCCGCGAATCGGTACGGAAGGAAAATTTTCACCATTGTATCCCCACCCATGTCTGAGCCTTTGGCTGATCGCGGAGCGGCAATTAGTCCAACGTCCTAACCTTGGCAGACGGGATCAACTCCAGCGTGCATGGCGCGGGCGATACTGTCCCACAATGTACGACAGCCTTGCGCACGACCTGCGCCTGCGAATTCGGCGGAAACTTCATGCTGACGTCCGTCTTCTGGAGTACGTCGGCGAAGTTCTTCAGGTTGTCATCCCCTTTAATGAACTGTACCTGCTCGACTCTGGTTGGCGAGATCAGAAGGTAGAACGAGGCGGTTCCCTTGTCGGTCTTGTTCAGCGGGATCGTGCGCTCGCGCTGCATCTGCGGACGCATCGTGGCCATTTTAGCCTCGATATCTTTGACCGAAAGCTGGGTCAGGTGAGCGCGCCCGTCGAAGGCAGGATTTTCGGCAAGCATCGATTCTACGTAGTAATCGACTGCAGCGTCCCGCTTACCGAGATTTTCCGAAATCTCCCCCAGATGCTCGGCTTCGTCGCCGCTGCCCCCCGCCTGCCACGCTGGAGTAATAAACTGCTCCGCCAGCTTCGTATCGCCGCGCTTATATTCGATCCAGCCCTTTGTATCCCAGACCGAAAACAGCAGGTCTGAGGTATTCAGGTCCTGCATGCGCAGGTTCTGCAGCTTCACATCGCGCAACTGGGTTTCGAGCGCATTGATAGCCGTATCCGCGTATTGGCTGGCGCGATCGAGTTGAACGTTCTGCTCCGAAAGCGAGTAGGCAATGTTGTTCCAGACCAGCGGGGTCGGGGAGATACTGATGGCCTTTTCGAAGGCCGCCATGCCTTTGTCCGTCTGGCCGTTTGCGACATACGCCTGGCCGAGTTCGACTTTCACCAGAGGATCCTTCGGGCGCAGGTCAACCGCTTTCTCCAGCTCGGGAACTGCCTGGGCATATTTCTTCTGCCGAAGATAAACCTGGCCCAGGTTGGCATGAGCGGCAGCATCCAGCGGATCAACTTCTAGCTGCTTCTGGAATTGCTGAATTGCCTGATCGTATTTTGCCTCGCGCAGGTAGGCTTCGCCGAGGTTGTTGTACGCGTATTGATCGTAAGGATTGATCTCGATCTGCTTTTGAAAAGCGGTGATCGCTTCCCCCGTTTTGTCGAGTCCAAGGTAAGCGCTTCCCAACATATTCCACGCGGTCTTGTTCTTCGGGTCCAGCTTTACGACTTGCTGAAAGAGATCGACCGCCAGCTGATACTTTCCGTTGTTGAGCGCCTGCAGGCCGGCATCGTTCAGATCGTCCGCCGACTGATTTTGGGCCGCAGGCGCGTCCGCGGCACCCGGCTGGGGGTTGTCGATCGTAAGCTGCTGCGCCTGATCGGCGATCACCACTCGACGAAAGGCGGTGTAATCCTCAGCACGGTCACGCGGGATCTCGCCCACCAGCAAGTCGAGTGTGCGCTTGCTGCTGAATACGTCGCCATCCAGCTTGTAGGTTGAGTGGTACTCCGCATAGTCACGCTTTACATCCACGCCGATCGGCGGATGCAGCTTGTATTTCGCCGGAAACGTCAGCTTCTGATCTTCTTCCACCAACTGCGCCGCACCAAACTTGATTGGCTCGGTCGATGTGGCATCGCCGTCGTCTCCTTCATCCGGCATTCCGATCATCGAAAGCGGCAGCGTGAGCTTAGATTCCGCTGCCGACCAGTCGAGGTAGTTGTTTACCTTCAGATCGAAATCCACCTGCAACGGATCGTCGGTAGCGCTGGGATCCGTCGACTTGAGATTGGTTATGTCCGCGCCGCGCATGCCGGAATGCTCTAACACGTACTGAAAGATGTCCTTCCAGTGACTACTGGGCATGCGGCGCATGGCAAATCGCAGCAGCATCTCGGAATCGCCGCGGCCGATCATGGTCATGTGCGCGTTGAGCTCACCGGTGCCGCTAACCGTTCCCACCAGAGTGCTGCGATCGTAGGCGGCAAAGGGCAGAGCGGTGGGCGTCCACACCAGTTCGGCATTGCCGTCGGGGAGAATCGCCAACGCCTGCTTTCCGCGCAAGTTGACGGAGAGCATACGGAAGGGCGCGATCCCAGGCGTGCTGTCGAGCCAGATGTCCTTCCCGTCCACCGGCACGCGCGTGATTACATGATCGAATTGGGAGGGCGAAGGAACGTCGGGATCGAGCTTCAGCTTGGAGCCGATCAGCACCGAGGTCGAGTGGAATCCTTCGGCATCCAGCAGTGCCGCCAGCAGCGTGTTCTTGTCTTTGCAATCGCCGTAACCGTTGGCCAGCACTTCGCCGGCGGCATGTGGTTGATAGCGGCCCAACCCGAACGACAAGCTGACGTAGCGAATGTTGCGCGAGACGTAATCGTAGAGGGCTTTGACTTTCGCCATGTCGTCGGTCTTGCCCTCGACGAGGGTGGCTGCCTCCGCTTTGACCGCCGCATCGGGCACGCGGCGCTCACGCTCCAGTCCCGCGTACCACGCGCCCAACTCCTGCCAGCTGCGGAAAGTGGTCAGTTGGACGGTGGGGACTTCCTCCTCACTCTTGTGGGCTTTCCTCTTCTTTTTCTTCGAATCCTGATCATCATCCGTCAGTCGCGAGTGCGTCCAGCGATACACACGACGGTCGCCCTCCTCGGTGATCTTCGGATCGTAGCCCGGCTTGGTCTTAAGCTTGATCTGGCGATCTTTGGGGACGTTTATCTCTAACTGCTCGTCGAGGATGATTCCCTTGTCGGCGAAGTTGAAACTGGTCCAGAATTGTCCCGGTGTGAGCGGGCTGGCGATGGTGCGAATGAAGCGGTACTCCAGCACATCGCCTGGACGCAACGCCGGTACGCTGATGTGTTTTTCGTGGTAGTCGGTGTAAACCGGCGCGTCGGGAAAAGTAAGGTCCTGAATGGCCGATTCCTGCGCGGTAATGACCGTCCCGTCGGGCTTATGGACACGCACGTAAGGGATTTCGAGCTTGTCACTGAGGGCGCTGTACCCTACTTTGAGCTGGCCAAGCGCCTGCACGCCGCTTTCGCTGGTGATTTTGATTCGCGCATCGGTTTGGATGACGCCGGTTCCGTCGTCTTCGAAGCGCATCGATTCGCTGTAGTGTTCGACGACATAGGCCTCCTGCGAATAGTCGGGAGGCGTAGGCGCCTGGGCCGGACCCGCCTGGCTGTTGTCTTTCGTCGTGGTTTGTGCAGCGCCGCTACTGGTCGAAGCATGCGCCGCACTCTTTGCCGGACTCGAGGGTACAGCTTCCTTGCCGCCTGTATCCTGCGCCAGGACAGTTATGAATGGAGACAGTAGAAGCAGCAGAATTCCGGCGGAGACTCGGGTCATGGCAATGTGGCTGGACGAATTTCCATGTTACGCGAGACACGGTGGACTGCCAAATAGCGTTTCTCGCTATGCGCAATTCGCTTTTCGCTACTCGCTCTTCGCCTCGACGGACTTCTCAGTGAAGCGATCCGTTGCGAGCGCGTTTTAGACTTTGCCGAACCGCGAAGAGCCAGGCAACGGGCTCCTCTTGCTGCGATCTCCGGCCTGTGCGACATTGAGCCGTGGCTCGCTTCGTCTTCTTCGTTGGCAAAGGCGGCGTCGGCAAGACGACGATCTCCTCAGCCTACGCGCTGCATCGCGCGGCCACTCGGAGTCGCGAGCGCGTTCTGCTGATTTCGACGGATCCGGCACACTCGCTTGGCGACGTGCTGCAAGTCAAGCTGGGGAACTCTGCCAAGCGTCTGCGCACACCGGGTCGTGTCTGGGCGCAACAACTCGACGCCGATGGACAGATCAAACGATTTCTCTTACACGAACGCGGCGAGATGCTCGAACTGCTGAGTAAGGGGAGCTTCTTCACCGAAGAGGAACTGGAACCCTTGCTTGACACCAGCCTGCCGGGCATGGCCGAGGTTGCAGCCCTGCTTGCGGTCCACGAGCTGCTCGACAGCGGCTACGACAAGATTGTTGTGGATACCGCGCCCATGGGTCATGCGATTCGTCTGTTTCAGATGCCGGAGCACTTTGCCCGGCTTTTGAGGGTGCTGGAGATGGCCGCCGCCCGGGACAAAGTTCTGGCACAGACCTTTGGCGGCCGCGTCCGGCATGAGGCGGCACTGGAGCGATGGGCACGCATGGTTCAGCGCGTCCAGCAGGCACTTTCGCGTGAAGGCTCGCAGCTGGTTCTGGTAACCACGCCCGAGCCTTTCTCGTTGAACGAAGCCACACGCTCGGCTCCGGCATTTGCCGACGAACGGCAACGCATCACGGACATCGTTTTGAACCGGGTTGTTCCCGTGAGCGCGTGCGTGCACTGCAAGTTGCGCACCATACAAGCGACAGCCGCTCACAAATTCCTGCGAAAGCATTTTCGCGAAGCGAAGATCTTCACCGGCGAGGATCCCGGATGCCCGATCATTGGCGCAACAGCTTTGAGGGCTTTTGGTGTGCATGTGTTTGCCCGGCGCAAGCTGCCAAGCTCGATTCGCAAGAAGCCGCCGCAAATGCGTCCGGTAAGACTGGAATCGGCGAAGTGGCCGTTGCTGCCAGCTCCGCTGACGCTGACCGTCGGCAAAGGCGGCGTCGGCAAGACGACGATCTCAGCGGCGCTGGCGTTTCATCACCGCAGGACGGTGAAGAATGACGCTGTAACGATTTGCTCGGTGGATCCCGCGCCGTCGTTGGACGATGTCCTCCGGGCAGAAATCGACGACCAGCCCAAGCCTGTGCTCGGGGATCGCAAGCTCCGTGCCGTCGAGTTTGATGCTATCGCCCAATTTCAGCGGTGGTCGCAACAGCTGCGGGATCGCATTGCCGCGGCGCTGACCAGCGAGCAGCGCGGGGTTCACATTGATTTGCGCCTTGACCGCGAATTCTTATTGGCGCTGCTGGACCTCACCCCTCCGGGGGTCGACGAGATCTTCGCGATATTTCGGATCCTCGACCTTCTGCGCCGCAGCGGCCGCGTGGTCATCGACATGGCGCCGACCGGCCATGCGCTCGACCTGCTGCGAACCCCCGCTCGTTTGCTGGGATGGACGCGGCTGCTGCTGAAGACGCTGGCGGCGCATCGCACGTTGGCGGTGGCGCAAGATGCGGCCGTGGAGGTCGCCAGGCTGTCGCAGAACGTACGGCAGCTGTTGTCGATCCTGCGCGATCCCGAGCGCTGCAACCTGGTGGTGGTCACGTTAGCCGAACCGCTGCCGAATCGGGAGACGCAGCGGCTGCTGGGCTCGCTAAACGAGCTGCACGCCGCGGTGGGCGCCGTTATCGTGAATCGCGTGCTGATCGACAAACATGGCCGATGCGCACGGTGCCAATTGGCGTGCGAATGGCAAACATTCTCGCTAGCCAAGCTGCGGCGGGAAATGCGAAGCTCCGACATCCTGATATCGCGGGAGTGGGAGACACCGATAGCGGGGGCAGAACTGTTGCGCGAATTTACCGGTGAGCTCCGGAAACTCAGCCTGCTTACCTAATGACCGCTGGTTTTCGTCCGCGCTGCACATCCGTGGGCTATCATTGGAGTTCGCTGTCTCCTGTACGAAAGTCAATCCATGCCAAAGAAGTCCGCAAAACCAGCTGCACGCAAATCCTTGAGGGAAACGCTGGCGCCGGCAAGCGTCTTGTATCTTTACGCGATCTCGCAGATGCCGGAGCGGACGGCTCCGGCGATTACAGTCGAGGGCATGGACGGAGCGACCCCGGTCGAGGCGGTGCGCTGCGGGAGCTATTTGTGCTGGATCAGCCGGGTTTCCAGGAGCGATTTTGCCGACAAGATCCCGGAGCTTATGTCCAATCTGGAGTGGCTGGCCACCGCGGGATTCCGGCATCAGCACGTAGTCGCCGAAATCTCCGGCAAACTGCCGACGTTGCCGGCGCGCTTTGGAACGATTTTCGTCAACGAAGATTCGCTTGCCAAACATATGAAGCAGCGCAGCCGCGCGCTGCGCGCAGCTTTTCAGCGGGTGGCGAATGCCGATGAATGGGGCGTGAAAATTTTTGCCCTCGCGCCGCCGGACGAGCCCTCGGCCCGCAAAGCCAGCAGCGGTTCGGATTACCTGAAGCTGAAGGCCGACCGATTACAGCCGCGCAAAACCGATAAACTCGACGCCGAGGTGCAGGCGTTCTTGTCAACGCTCAACGAACTTGCGATTACTCACAGCGCCGGCGGCAAAGCCAGCGCCGGTCAGCGTGGGCTGGTGTGGCACGGATCGTTTCTGATTCGCAGGAAAGATCGCAAGAAGCTCGACTCCACATTGCGAAAATATGCGACCCGGTGGAAAAATCTCCGGCGCATCGATTGCAGCGGCCCTTGGCCCCCCTATTCATTTGTAGGAAACCATGCCGACTGAAACCGGCGCGCAGCTGCTGACGATCGAGGACCCAACCGAGATTTCGCTGCTCGACATTCTCGATCATGTGCTGAACTCGGGGGTCGTCATTCACGGAAGCCTGGTGATCTCGCTGGCGGGTGTGGATCTGGTGTACGTGGGATTGAACGTAATACTTACTTCGGTGGAAACCGCGCTGCGGAACATGAATGTCCACGAGCTCCCGGCGACCCGTCGAACTCGCTCCGCCTGACCGCAATGCCCTACCTCCTTTATTGCGTCACCCAGTCAACCCCCGCCGTCGCTGTCGCGACAACGGTGTGCGATCGCCCGGTCGAGTCGCGCGATATGCTTGGGCTACGGGTGTACTGGAGCGATATAGAGGATGTCGAAGCATGTTTCAATAAGCCCGAGGCACTCAAACAGGCGGCGCTCAAGTTTCATCAAGTGCTGCGCGAGATCCTGGCATTGACCACCCCGATCGGGTTTCGCTTTCCGACTTTGCTGGAGACAAGCGACGCGCTGGAAGAGCATCTCTTGTCGGAACAGGAGTTATATCGCGAGGCGCTGACGCGTCTGGGTGGTACCGTGCAGTATGAGATCACGGCGACGTGGCCGGATGAGCAGGCAGACACAGCAACTCCGGTGAGCGGACGCGAATACCTGAAGCGTCGACAGGAAGCTGCGGGACGCGTTGCCGCCGTCGAGAACAAACTGAAGGGGGTAACCGGGGACTCAGTGCGCGAATGGCGCGCTCGGCAGGAGCGCAAAGTGCATCGCTGGTATGCGTTGGTTTCCCAGGATTGTCGCGAGCGATTCCTGGCGGCATTGCGGACTGCCGGTGGCTCAGAAGGTGTTCGCCTGCGCCTGAGCGGCCCGTGGCCGCCCAGTGAGTTTGTCGCGCCGAGAGGCAACGGTGGATAAGCCCAAACAGCTTACCCCGAACGAGGTCGAGCAGATGGTGGCAGAGTTGCGCCGCCAGTTGCAGTCGAACTCCCAGCAGCCGCCAGAGCGCGTGGACTGCAGCGAGGAGACAATTGAGCAGGGTCTGGCCAAGTTGGTGCTCGGGCTGATTGAGCTCTTGCGCCAGCTTTTGGAGCGGCAGGCGATTCGCCGCATGGAAGGCGGGTCGGTAAGCGACGAGCAGGTCGAACAGATGGGGCTGGCGCTGATGAAGCTGGAAGCTAAGGTCAAGGACCTGGCGCAGCAATTCGACCTGCGACCGGAAGACCTCAACCTTGATCTGGGCCCACTGGGCAAGCTGCTGGAGTGACTTTCCCGATTGCCCTTTCCCTATAATTCAAGCATGCGTTCTCCGGCGCTGCCTCAAGCTGTGCCCGCGCCTTGGCCGGCGCGACCACGCGAGATGGGCAAGTGGGTTGTCTTGCTGCAGCGCGCAATCTTCTTTTTTCTTGCCCTCTTCGTAATTCTGTTGCCGCACTCGGTCAAGGGTGCACGGCACGCCTGGATAATTGCGTTCTGGATCTGGCTCGCGGCGCTGCTGATCGAGCGCAAGCGGCTGGTGAGCCAGCCTCTGGTCTTGCCGCTGCTCGCCTTCATCGTTCTGAGCGGAATTTCGACGGCGCTCTCACCCGATCCTTATCTGAGCTGGGGCTACATGAAGCTGGTGTGCTACACGGCGTTGATCGGCACGCTGTTTGCACAGAACCTCCACCGGCTTTCGCAGATACGAATTCTCATCGTCCTACTGCTGCTCTCGGCGTCTGCTGCGGCAGCCTTCACCGCGTGGCAATACACTTACGGCATCGGGGTTCGCGTGATGGCGATCGGCGGCGATAATCAGCTCTTCGGTGCCGGCATCAGGCCACTGGACGTCATTACCGAAGTTGACGGACGGTCGGTACACACGCCGCCGCAGTTGCTCGCCGCGCTGCACGACGCAAATCTGCATTCGCTTGTTCACGTCGATTTTCTGCGAGGTGCGCCCACCGAGAGACATTCCACAGCATTCGAGGTTGCGGCAGGAGGATTCGATCCGCATTCGCTCGAACTGGTGCGCGCCAAGCCGATCCGCGCCCAGGGTACGCTTCGCCATTACGGCATCTTTGCTGAGGTGCTGATGCCGATGGGCTGCTTCGCCTGGGCGCTATTCATGGGCAGCCTGCCGCAGCATCGCTGGAGGGCTCTCCTATTCGTTTTAATATTTCTCGCCATCACCGCGACGATCTTTGCCACGGAGACGCGCGCAGCGCTCGCCGGCCTGGTGGTGGGCTGCGTGTTGGCGGTATTGCTTCTGGTGCGCCGGCGCGCGCGACTCTGGATGGTGGTCGGTTTGGCGGTGCTGGCCGTTGGCGCGACGCTCTGGATCCAGCACACTCGCGGTCTCGGTTGGGTGGCGCGGCGCGACGCTGGGACGCAATATCGATGGCTGATGTGGCAGGATGGCATGCGCCTGGCCAAGCAGCACCCGTGGTTTGGGGTCGGGATGGCGACGGTGCAGAACCACTGGCGCCAATGGAATATTCGTGCGTTTGAGACCTATCACGCATACTGGAATTTTCATTCCGACTTCGTACAGATCGCGGCTGAACGCGGGTTTTTGACGCTGGCGGCGTGGCTATGGTTTGAAATCGCCTACTTGGTCTTTCTCTTTCGACTGGTGACCCGGGCACGGCGACAGAATCGTTTTGCGGCCACCATCGCAGTCGGCGTACTGAGCGGTTTGGTTGCCTTTTTGTTTCCGTCGCTAGTAGAATCCGCGCTGAACGACGATGCGCTGGTGATGCTGCTGTTCTTCTCGTTCGGCGTGGCGCTGGCAATCGATCGCCTTTTGCGACAGCCCGGCGCGCTCGACGTGGACTGAAGATAGACGGCATCCCCGAATCGGCTTCCCTGTTCCGGAAAACGCGTGAAACCCACCGAGTTTGAACCGCACGTTCAATCGCAAAGGCCGCCATCGAGCTTGACTGGTGCACGCTTCCTCATTCCAACCGTATTGCTGTTGCTCTTTGCACTGCAGTCGGTGTGGTTCATGCGGACGCAGTCGCTCACCTACGATGAGCCGCTGCACGTCATCGCCGGCGCCGATGCCTGGCATGGCAGGTTCGAACGCTGGAACGATCATCCGCCGCTGGGCCGAATGTTGCTGACGGTGCTGCTGGCACGTACGCCGATCACCTTCACCGAAGAGGTTAACAACCACGAGCTGCGCTTCACCGCGATGCAACCCGCACCGGAATGGCTGGGCTGGCGTGCGCGTCCGATGAACCTGATCCTAGGCCTGCTCTTGGGTTTGACTCTTTGGTTCGCAGCGCGCCGGATCTTTTCGGAGGGCGCAGCCAATGTTGCCCTGGCGCTCTTCGCGTTCACGCCGGCGCTGATCGCGAACTTCTCCGTGGCCACGACCGACGGCATCGGCGCGCTGTTCATCTTTATGGTTGCCATCCAGCTTGTGCGCTGGCGGCATCGGCCCACAACGGCGAATACCATTCTGATGGGCCTCGCGCTCGCCGGCCTTCTGCTCTCGAAGTTTTATGCGCCGCCGCTGGTCGTACTTGCCCTGGTGCTCATGTTAGTGCTTGATCCCGGAGGCCGGCGATTGCTCGCCCGGAAGCCGAACTGGCGGCCAACTCTGGGCGCATTGGCCATCGCGATTTTTCTAGTCTGGGCGGGATATTTCTTCCACGTCTCGCACCTGAAGGTCGGCAACGGCCAAGTGGTGGTGACCTATCCGAATCGACCGGTCAAAATATACGAGACGCACACGAATCTGGATCTGAGCGTCTACGTGCCGGCGGGAGAATTCATCGAGGGTCTGCGTGCGGTCATCCGCAACAATCACTCCGGGCGCCCAGCTTGGTTCTTGGGACAGATCTATCCGAACGGCGGGAGCAAGCTCTACTATCCCGTGACCATTCTGCTCAAGTGGCCGGTTGTTCTCCTGCTGTTCGTCCTGCTGAGCCTGGTGCTGGGCGTTCGCCGGGCGAGCCGCGATTCCGGTGATCTCGTGCTGCTGCTGACGTTCCCGCTGCTGTATTTCGCGTTCGCCTTGACGTCGACGTACAACATCGGCGAGCGCCACATTCTGCCGCTGTATCCGTTCGCGCTGCTCATCGCCGGAGGCGTATGGGAGCGCCTGCGCCGATCGCGCACTGCCCAGATCGTCGTGCTGGTTGCGCTTTGCTTGAACGCCGCCGATGTGCTGCGTAGTGCGCCCGATTATCTTTCTTACTTCAATATTACGGTCAAGCCTGAGGAAAGCTGGCAGCTCCTCACCGACAGCAATCTCGATTGGGGCCAGGGACTGATTGCCCTGCGAAACTATGAGCGTCAGCATCCGAACGAGGAGCTGCACTTGGCATACTTCGGGACGATTGATCCCGCGCTCTACGGCGTCCGGGCAACGCCGCTCAACCCCGGAGATGAGCCTACGGGGACGATCGCCATAGGGGGGACGATGCTGTCGGGGCAGACGTTGAGCGATCCCGGCGCATATCACTGGTTGTGGACGTACCCCCCGAAGCGGCTGATCGATCGTTCCATGTGGATGTACGACATCAAGTGAGCCTTGGGAAACCGCTCGCCCATGTATCCTAATGGGGTGCCCTCCACGTTTCGGGCCGCGAATTTACTGGCGCCGGCGGGGTAAAATTCACTTTCCTTCCATGACTCCGAAGTCTCAGGCGGCAGCTCCCACGCATCGCGATTACGCTGGGGAAAGCACTGCGGCCGCTGCGGACCGCTCCCGTCCGCGCTGGCAAGCATTTTGGGGCTCTCCCGGATGGATGGTGCTGGTCGCCTTCGCGGTGCGCGTGCTGTGGATCGTCGTCGCGCACACCTACCGCATTCGTACGACCGAACACAATTTCGGCTTCGGCTGGGAGATCGGGCGCATCGCCTACTCGCTGGCGCATGGAATGGGCTTCAGTTCGCCGTTTGGCGGCAACACTGGTCCATCCGCCTGGACCGCGCCGGTTTACCCGTGGATCGTTTCGCTGGCATTCCGTGCCTTCGGAAGCTATTCGCCCGCGGCAGCGTTCGCCCTACTCACCTTCAACAGCCTGCTTGCCGCGCTCACCTGCTGGACGATCTATCGCACCGCGCTGAAGGTCTTCAACCGCACGGTCGCGATCTGGTCAGGATGGATCTGGGCGCTGCTGCCCTATACGATTTTCTGGGCCGTACGCTATATCTGGGAGACCAGCCTCTCGGCATTTCTGCTGAGCCTGCTATTCATGCTCACGGTGGAGATGGAGGGTGACGAGCGCCTCTCGTCATGGACCGGCTACGGCGTGCTGTGGGGAGTTGCGGCGCTGACCAATCCCGCCCTGCTCGCGTTCCTGCCCTTCGCGGGATGCTGGCTTGCTTATCAACTGCAGCGCCGCGGTCGAGGGTGGCTTGCTCCCGCCGCGCTCAGCGCGATCGTCTTCTGGATGACGATCATGCCGTGGCTGGTGCGCAACGATGCGGCGATGGGGCAGTTGGTCTTTATCCGCGATAATGCCGGCAACGAATTGCGCTTGGGGAATAATCCCCTGGCAGAGGGAATCTACGTGCTGGCGCTGCATCCTGCCGACAATGCTTTGGTATTGGCGAAGTACAAGCGCATGGGCGAGATCGCGTTCTGCGAAGATCAGGGGAGGCTGGCGCGGCGGTGGATCGCGCAGCATCCCGGCAAGTTTGCAGAGATCACGTTCCGCCGCGTGATCTTCTTCTGGGACGGAATTCCGAAGGTCAGCAACATCGAGGGGCTATCGGCGGCAAAAAACTCATTGTTTCTGGCGACTTCGGTTCTGGCGATCTGGGGATTGCTGCTGGCGATCAAGCGCCGGGTGCATGGCGCATTTCTATTCGCGACGCTGATGGTTGTTTACCCCTTGGTTTACTATATTTGCTTCCCGCAACCACGGTACCGGCACCCGATTGAACCTGAACTGCTGATCCTGGGAGTGTACTTGGTCTCCGAAGCCCGGCCTCGCACCGCTATCGATCGCTCTCAACAGGCATCGCCTGACCCTGAGCAGGACGACGTTGTTCCGCAGTTCCACACGCTGTCAGTCATCATTCCGGTCTACAACGAGCGGCCCACAGTGCTGAAGCTGCTGCGGCAGGTGGCGCGGCAGCCTTTGAGCCTGCACAAGGAGCTGATCATCGTCGACGATTGTTCGTCCGACGGTACGCGCGAGTTTCTACAGGATTCGGACCTGCGAGCGCTGCTTGGCGGCAATGGAGTGAACACCGTCAAGCTCGTTTTGCATGAGAAAAACATGGGCAAGGGAGCGGGCGTCCGCACCGGGCTCGAGCACGCCAGCGGCGATCTGGTGCTCATCCAGGATGCCGATCTCGAATACGATCCCCGCGATTATCCCGCGCTGGTGGCGCCCATCCTGGAAGGTCACGCGGATGCGGTCTTCGGCAACCGCTTTCACTTCGGATCGCATCGCGTGCCACGCTTCGGGCGCTACACCCTGAACCGGATCTTCTCCGCGCTGTGCAACATGCTTACCGGTCTGCAGATTCACGACGTCACTGCCTGCTACAAAGTCTTCACTCGCCAGTTGTTGGTGCGCATGAATCTGCAGTCGAAGCGCTTCAGCGTCGAAACTGAGATGGCGGTAAAAGTAGCGAAGCTTGGCGCGCGTGTCTACGAGGTACCGATCGTCTACCACGGCCGCACCTATGCTGAAGGCAAGAAAATCAGCTGGAGTGACGGCGTAATGGCGGTCTATGACCTGGTGAGATATCGCTTCCGTGACTGATTGCTAACTCGCACCCGAGTTGACTGCCTCCTTCAGGCCGCCGGCTGATGGCCCAAGGTCAACGCAGCGGGAACATCGACGTCAGGCCATCAGGAAAGTAGCTGGTTGGATCGATTCGCTTGCCTTAAGGCGTCCGGACAAATCCGTGCGTATTGCCTGCGGAGTCGGTAAAAAGGCCGACGATAACGCCAACAGCGTTAACTCCGCTGGCTTCCGTAAGGCTGGCTCCGGGATAGTCGAAAGACGTGTAACTGCCATTGCTCTCGATGTAACCATGGCCGTTGCCGGAAGAATCGACATAGATTCCGACAACTGTATTCCAGATGTTAGCTCCGCCCGCAAAGGTAAACGAGGAGCCGGGATATTGCAGAGTAGTATAGTTTCCATTCGACAACACATATCCCTGACACTGCGTAGAGCAGGTCGGTTCCGATAGCGTGTCATAGCTGCCGACAACGACCCCCAGCAGGCTCACCACGGCGCTTTCACTGCCGGTAGCCCCAGGCGGATCGAAGCTGGTAAAGGTACCGCGCAGGTTTCTCACAAAGCTATGAAATACAGCCGAAGCATCGCAAGCAGCATCACTACAGTAGAAGCCGGAAAGCTCTCCCAGGTCGTTGATACTGCTGATCCCGCTACCAGCCGCTCCAGGGTAGTCCACGGTTGTATACCTTCCATTATTCAGGAGGAAACCGTGGCTGGCGCCGGCTGAGTCGAGATAGCTGCCCACTACAACCCCCTCCAGGTTGATGAAATTGGGAGTCGTGCCCGACGCGCCGGGAACATCGATCGCGGTAAATGCGCCATTCTCAGTTCGGACAAAGCCGTGACTGGCGCCGCCGGTTGTGAGGTTATAGATGCCAACGCTTGTACCTTGCAGGTTCGGGCCGCCCACGATTTCCGTGAGCACCGCACCGGGGTAGTCGACCTGCGTATAAGTAGTGTGCGCCCATGCGCTCGACAAGGTTGCCAAGACAACAGTAATGGCACAAGTTGCGACGAGTCTGAATACCTTCATCACTGAAATCCTCCCCGTTTGGCTTCGAATGTTGCGGCGAACCTTACGCTACGAGTTCTGTCAGGTTCGGTTTGGCTGTTGGTTGTGGGCAAGAGAACTAGCTGTAAGCATGCCTTTGCCTGCACGCGATACGCAGACATGTCCTACCTTAACCATCTATGTGTGGGGTCGAGTATTTGCCTAAGAACAACAACACGCTATCCAAGTGGAGGAAAGAGATTCCACTAACAAATGCCGAACCCCACAGCCACCTAATAGGTCTGCCGTGATTCAGGCAAATCGGTTGCCGGACGATTGATTAAGCGGGGGGCTTATGTCGCAACATAGGCTCCACGTGGCGGGCGACTTGGAACGGGGGTCGAAGACTTTCTTTTTTGCTGCGAGCAGCTCTCTCTTAAGCATTAACCAGGAGTGATGAAGAAGGAACCCGAAGCGACAATATACAGGTTCCTGGAGATTCCTAGCTTCGTCTCTACCAATCAGCATAACGATACTCATGAGCTGGAATTGGTGATCTATGTTTTAGTCGATGCTGGCTACTTTGAAAAGCCTGTGAAACAGGACGATGGCAAAAACGTGGCGCCAGCAAGACCATCGAGACGCTGTTGCGTTGGCGTATCGTAAGCTAGTCTGCCTCACCTGTCTTGGGATAGAGTCCGCGATATCCCAGCTGCTGGGAGATACGCCGGCCGGCTTCCTTAATCATATCGGCGAGATGGGGGACGGAGTCGCGCGGCACAGCATTGATCGTACCCGTGGACGCGATTGCGGCTTCGACCTTGCCTTCAGCATTGAAGACGGGAGCGCCGATACAGCGGGCGCCCAAGCTGTTCTCTTCGTCATCCACCGCGTATCCCTGCTGGCGAACCCGATCCAATTCCTGCAATAGCTTTGGCATGGTCGTAATCGTATGCGAGGTTAGCTTCTTGAGGCCGCCGCGATGCCGCAGGATGGCGTCGCGCTCCTTGGGATGGAGATAGGCTAGCAGCGCCTTGCCGACGGCGGTGGAATGAACTTCCATCCGGCGTCCCACCCAGGTGTTCATCCGGATGAACCCGGGGGCCTCGATCTTTTCCACGTACACAGCCTCGCCATGATCGAGGATGGCCAGGTGGGTCGTGATATGGATGCGATCCACCAGGTGCTGCATAACGGGTTGCGCGACCTGCCGGACATCCACCCCGCCCAAAGCAGCGCGCGAGAGGTTCAGCACCTTCATTCCGAGGCGATAGCGGCCGCCATCGCCGTCGCGGCGAAGGTACCCGTGCTGCTCCAGCGTACGCAGGATGTAGCTTGCCGAGCTCTTTGGAATCTTCAACTTACGACTGAACTCCGCGTTTGACATGCCGCCCTCGCGCTGGGCAGCGGCTTCCAGAATCAGCAGAGTACGTTCCACGGCGGTCGAGGAGAGATCATTTTGGGAAGCCATAGCAACCAGTTTAGCAGCGAAGGAATCCGATAGCTGCGTGCGAAATTATGAATTTCTGTTCAAAATACTGAACACCGCCATTGCCCTGAGGCACGGCGCCCGCGTACTGTCTGTACACCATTTGGAATGGCAGTTCAATATTATGAACATCGCCATTCCCCAGTGATACGGGCCCGAGGTCACATCATCCATTAGTGGTCAGTAGAGCTGAACTCTTAACGCACGAACTGAGAGGAGATCACGCCATGGCGGATCAACCCACCGCGAAGCAGTTGGCAACATCCTGGAAGACCGATCCTCGCTGGAAGGGAATCCAACGTCCTTACACTTCCGAAGATGTCGTTCGTTTGCGCGGCACGCTTCATGTCGAACACACGCTCGCGCGGCTGGGCGCCGAACGGCTATGGGAGATGCTGCACCGCGACAGCTATGTCAACGCGCTCGGCGCCGTGACCGGCAATCAGGCGGTGCAGATGGTGGCCGCGGGGCTGAAGTCGATTTACGTCAGCGGCTGGCAGGTTGCGGCCGATGCCAACAATGCGGGGCAAATGTATCCGGACCAGAGCCTTTACCCTGCCGACTCGGTTCCCAATCTCTGCCGTCGGCTGAATAATGCGCTGACCCGTGCCGATCAGATTCATCACGCTGAGGGCAAGAACGGAATTGAGTGGTTCGTCCCGCTCGTGGCCGATGCTGAAGCCGGCTTTGGCGGAACGCTGAACGCGTTCGAGTTGATGAAGGGAATGATCGAAGCGGGCGCGGCTTGCGTGCACTTCGAAGATCAGCTCTCGTCGGCGAAAAAGTGCGGACACCTTGGCGGCAAGGTGCTGGTGCCGACCCAGGAAGCGATCCAGAAGCTGGTCGCTGCTCGCCTCGCAGCCGACGTTCTCGACGTGCCGACGCTGGTAATGGCGCGTACCGACGCCAATAGCGCACATCTGCTGACCAGCGACATCGATGATTACGACAAGATCTTCTGCACCGGCAAGCGCACGGTTGAGGGTTTCTACGAGATTCACGGAGGCCTGGAATCGGCGATTGCCCGGGGAGTGGCCTATGCGCCGTACTGCGATCTGATCTGGTGCGAAACCTCGGAGCCGAACCTGGAGGAAGCCGAGCGCTTCGCTGACGCTATCCATAAGCTCTTTCCCGGCAAGATGCTGGCCTACAACTGCTCACCATCGTTCAACTGGAGGAAGAAGCTGGACGATGCGACCATTGCGCGTTTCCAGCCCGCTCTGGCCGAGATGGGCTACAAGTTTCAGTTCATTACACTGGCGGGCTTCCATGTGCTTAACCTCAGCATGTTCGAGCTGGCGCGCGCGTACAAACAGACTGGCATGACGGCCTATTCGCGCGTGCAGGAGAAGGAATTCGCCCGCGAGTACAGCCATGGCTATGGCGCAGTCAAGCACCAGCGCTTTGTCGGGACGGGATACTTCGACGCGGTGACGCAGGTGATCGCCAGTGGCAAATCGTCCGTGACCGCGCTGGAAAACTCGACTGAGGCCGAGCAGTTTGCCGAAGTCAAAGTGCCGCCAGCCGTGATTCCGGTCGGCGAGGATCCGGCTTGTCGTCCGATCCTGGGCGAGTGTCCTCTGGGCTGCGGACACGACCACATCGAGCATCCACACCTGGACGCGATGCACGACTAGAGCTCTCCTCACTCGGAGTAACCAACACGCATGGCACGAGCATGGGCTCGTGCCTTTTTTATTGCTTCTCTTAAGGCTGGTCGATGGTGTGCGCCCGGCCAGCTTCTGTTACCATACCGCTCAACCTTGCGTCGATTGGAGTCAGCGTGCCTCGACTTGCCAAGTTCTTGCTGTGCCTCCTCCTCACTGCATTCCCAGTTTTTGCCCATGATTCGAGGCCCGCAGCGAAGCAGGGTTCGGGCAACGAACTGCGGCTGGCGGGGGCATTCCGCCGTCCTACGGACCATGGATGGATCTTTCTCCATCTCGCCGGCAGTCCCGCAACCATCGGCTTCCAGCACGGGTATCTGCTGGCGCCCGAAATTGCCGACGGTCTTAATGTCGAGAAACTGGAACTTGCTCACGACACCAACAAAGACTGGCAGTTCTTTCGCAATGCGGCGCAGAACATGATGTGGCCGCATATCGAAGAGGAATACCGGCAGGAATTGCAGGGCATCGCCGATGGCGCCAATGCGGCCGGACTCAAGCTGGACGTGTGGGACGTGGTTGCGCTGAACGGGTTTCTGGAATGGCCGTACTACACCAAGGAGTACGACAAAGCGCGGGGTATCCCGTCGCCGGCTCCCGGCGCAACGGCCGAGCACTGCAGCGCGTTCGTTGCCACGGGCAGCTATACCAAAGACGGCAAAGTCGTCATAGCGCATAACAACTGGTCAACCTATCTGGACGGAGAGAACTGGACGATCATCTTCGACGTTGTGCCGGCGAAGGGTCAGCACTTCATCATGGATGGATTCCCCGGGCTGATTCATAGTGGCGACGACTTCGGCATCAATTCCGCGGGAATCGTCATCACGGAAACCACGATCGGTGGATTCTCGGGATATGATCCGAATGGAATTCCGGAATTCGTACGCGCGCGTAAAGCGCTGCAGTACTCCAAGTCGCTTGATGACTTTGCTCGCATCATGGAGACGGGCAACAACGGCGGTTATGCCAACGACTGGCTGGTCGCCGACACCCGGCGCAACGAGATCGCCAGCCTTGAGCTTGGACTGAAGAACGTCACGCTCGAACGAAAAACCGACGGCTACTTTGTCAGCTCGAATTTCCCGATCAACCAGAAACTGATCAGCGAGGAGACCGATTTCGATCCGAACAATGCCAGTCTCAGCGCGAATGCTCGGCACATCCGCTGGGGACAGCTGATGGCGGAGAACAAGGGAAAGATCGATCTCAATGCGGCAGAAGCGTTCGAGAGCGACCATTACGATACCTATGACAAGAAGATCGAGCCCGACGAGCGCACGCTTTGCGGGCATATCGATCTTTCGCCACGGGGAATGGGCGATTGGCAGCCGGCGTATGCGCCGGCAGGTGCGGTGCAGAACAAGGCTACAACCGCTGATATGGCCGCGAAGATGCAGTTAGTCGCCGCAGCCGGACACGCCTGCGGAATCGATTTCAAGGCTGCGTCACATCTGCAGGCGCACCCCAACTTCGATTGGCAGAAGGATCTGCTGCGGGACATGGATTCCCATCCTTGGACGGAGTTTGAGGCGGCGAAGTAACGCTCAGCCCTCAGCATTCCGTTATCCACAAAGAATGGGGCGGCTACTTCGCCATCGGTACTTTGATTCCCTTCTCTTTGGCGAAGCCTTTGGCTTCGTCGTAGCCGGCATCCACGTGACGCGCGACACCGATGCCCGGATCGTTCGTCAGCACCCGCTCGATGCGCTTTGCCATCGCGTCGGTGCCATCCGCGACGGTCACCTGACCGGCGTGTTGTGAATAGCCGATGCCCACGCCGCCGCCGTTGTGGATGGATACCCACGACGCACCGCTCGCCGTGTTGAGCAAAGCGTTCAGTAAAGGCCAATCGGCAATGGCATCGCTGCCATCCTTCATGGCTTCCGTCTCGCGGAAGGGCGATGCCACCGAGCCGCAGTCGAGGTGATCGCGGCCCATAACAATCGGCGCCTTTAGTCTGCCCTTCTTCACCAGGTCGTTGAGCGCCAGGCCGAACTGCGCGCGCTCGCCGTAGCCCAGCCAGCAGATGCGACAAGGCAGCCCTTGGAACTTGATCCGCTCGCGCGCCAGCTTGATCCAGCGGCTGAGGATCTCGTTGTCAGGGAACATTTCGAGCACCAGATCGTCGGTGGTGTGAATGTCGGTGGGGTCCCCCGACAGCGCCGCCCAGCGGAACGGTCCACGGCCTTCGCAGAACAGCGGACGAATGTAGGCGGGCACAAAACCGGGGAAATCGTACGCATTTCTTACGCCATGGTCGAAGGCGAAGGTGCGAATGTTGTTGCCGTAGTCGAAGGTTACAGCACCCATCTTCTGCAGCTTGAGCATGCCTTCGACATGGCGCGCCATGGTATCGAGCGAGCGCTGGAGATAACCTTCAGGGTCGCTCTTGCGCATTTCCAGCGCAGCTTCGAACGACATGCCGTGGGGCACGTAGCCATTGAGGGGGTCGTGCGCGGAGGTCTGGTCCGTAAGAATGTCGGGCACAACTCCGCGCTGAGCAAGTTCGGGGATGACGTCGCCACAATTGCCGACCAGCCCGACGGAGATGTTCTTCTTCTTCTGCTTCGCCTCGTCGATGATACGCAGCGCTTCGTCCAACGATGTGACCATGTGGTCGCAGTAGCCGGTGTGGAGACGCTTTTTGATCCGTTCCGGATCGACCTCGATGCCGAGGAAGCATGCGCCGGTCATCGTTGCGGCCAGCGGCTGCGCACCACCCATACCACCCATTCCGCCAGAGACGATGAGCTTGCCGGCCATGTCGCCGCCGAGGTGCTTTTCTCCGGCTGCGGAGAATGTCTCGTATGTGCCCTGGATGATTCCCTGGCTGCCGATGTAAATCCACGAGCCAGCGGTCATCTGGCCGTACATAATGAGGCCCATCTTCTCCAACTCGTTGAACTTCTCCCAGTTCGACCAGTGGCCGACCAGGTTGGAGTTGCAGATGAGCACACGCGGCGCATAGTCGTGCGTGCGGAAGATGCCGACCGGCTTGCCCGATTGCACGAGCAGCGTCTCGTCGTTCCCGAGCGATTGCAGCGATCGCACGATCGCGTGGTAGCACTCCCAGTTGCGGGTAGCGCGGCCGGTGCCTCCATACACGACGAGGTCCTGCGGACGCTCGGCGACTTCGGGATCGAGATTATTCATCAGCATGCGCATGGCGGCTTCCTGCGTCCAACCTTTGCAGGACAGCTGGGTGCCCCGTGGGGCATGAACAGGCGTATAAGCAGAGCTGGATGTATCAGTCAGGGCTGGCATAACAGGAAATGGTAGTAAAAGACGAGGGCTAGTGGCTAGTGGCGGCGCCAGAATTCTGCGCGGGGAGAAAACGGGAATCGGGATGTGACGGGGCCCGGCTGAGCGTTCTGGCCATGGGAGGAATGATAGACCGGCCGCCAGGCACTGTGCTCTGACCACGAAACAAAACGGGGAGCGGCTGTTTGGCCATCTCCCCTCTCTCTCCGATCAGGTTTGCAATTGAACCTAGGTTACGGCAACTCACAACCGGCAACATCAAAGAGCGATGAATAAAATGTAAAAACTTTCGCCCTTCGTGCCACGCTATAGGGGGAGCGGCTGTGGTACGACAATGTCAGATATCGTCGTCTACTTTGTGGGACGACGGTCACAATCGCAAGTAAATATCAGCCTCTATCTATACGACATTGTCAGACGTAGCTTTTTGGCCAATTGACAACAAAAACCGCACCAAAACGAAAAGGAGGAGCTTGACGCCCCTCCCTCGATTCTTCCGCACAGACCGGTTAGTACAGACGGAAGTTCACCTCAACGTTGATCTGCACGGCGACCGGCTTGCCGTCTTTCATGGCCGGCGCAAACTTCCAGTTTCGCACCGCTTCGATCGCCTTTTCATCCAAGCCCATGCCGAGAGCGCGCGCCACTTTGATGTCGCGCGGCTTGCCATCTGGGCCAACAATCAGCCACAGAATGCAGGTACCCTGATACTTGGCTTTGCGGGCTTCCTCGGAATACTCGGGATCAGGCGTGTCCAGAGCGCGCGGCGGAGAAACCCCACCACCGACGCGAAACACGCCGCCGCCGATGCCGCCGCCATACCCGGGACCTACACCAGGACCGCTACCCGAGCCAACGCCACCGCCCGAACCCGAGCCAATTCCGCCACCGCTGCCCGTTCCATTCGAAGGAGGACCAGACGGCACGGCCGACATCGGATTGCCGAGATTCGGCATGTTCGACGCGAGCTTAATCTGTGGGGGGACAACCACCGTTGGTTCAACCGCCAGCTTGGGATGGGGGTTGCGAATCACCATCGCCGGAGGCGTGATCTGCTCCATAGCGGTCTTCGGCAACTTGCCCTTCGGCGCCTGTAACTTGTCACGATCGCCGCCGCCGCCGCCACCGCCGGAAGTTTTGGCGCTCGGCTTGGTCATCGGCAACTGCGGAGGGGTTAGATCCGGGGCAATCAGCGTTACGGTTTCCGGAGCCTTCTCTTTGACTACTCTGGCGCCCAAAATCGAGATGGCGATGAGGCCGGCAATAAAGGCAACGTGCACCACCGCAGAAACGCCCGCACTTTCCTTCTTATAGTTGTATTCGCCCCAAATGTCGCGTACCTTGACCGGTCGCGAGGTCAGTTGCAATGGCGGTAATTTCTCCGGGAAGAACGCAGCGCGAACATTGTTCTTGAGCGACGTCCACAGGGAATCGTTGGCCGTGGTCTGTGGCAAAAGGTGCAGTTCTTCCTGCTCCTGTCGATCAGTCGGGGGAATCAGCGTCTGATTAGCCATACTCAATTCGGTCCTTCGGTCTCGGCCGACAACCAGCTGTTACTCTCGATTGATGAACACTTGCCATTCCAAGTTGCTCATCACTCAAACCCGCGGCTTCCCGGCAGGTTGCGGAAAAACGCCACGTGGTTCGCCGCAACGTGAGTCACCGCTCTCATGCTTAGATGCGTAGCTATCCACATCGTTGTTCGATTTAAAGCGACAATACGTCAGACGCTCCCAGAAAGTAAAGGCGAGCGGAGTTACGGTCGGGAGTTCGTTCTGAATGCAGGGGATAGCCGTTCGAGGGGTCACGTGGACGGGCATTTTGCTGCTACCTATAATGAAAGAATCCACGACAAAACGTGACGATAACGTAATTATTGGCTTACGCCGGAGAAAGACCCATTGCCCCTTGACCTGAAGAGCACTCTGAATCTGCCCAGGACCGACTTCCCCATGAAGGCGAGTCTGCCCAAGAACGAGCCTGGAATACTGGAGCGCTGGGAAAAGATGCGACTGTACGAGCGCATCCGCGAAGTCCATAAAGGCAAGCCGATCTATGTGCTGCACGACGGGCCGCCCTATGCCAACGGCCCCATTCATCTGGGTACTGCGCTGAACAAAACCTTGAAGGATTTTGTCGTTAAGTCGCGCAATATGAGTGGCTTCGACGCTCCCTATGTGCCCGGCTGGGACTGCCATGGATTGCCGATAGAGATCAAGGTCGATGATCAACTGGGACGTAAGAAGCTTGACCTCGCCCCCCTGGCCGTTCGCGAGGAGTGCCGCAAATACGCGCAGAAGTATCTCGACCTTCAGCGTTCACAATTCAAGCGCCTGGGGGTCCTCGGCCGCTGGGAAAAACCGTACTCGACAATGGATCCCCAGTACGAGAGCGTGGTGCTCGATACATTCTACAAATGCTACGAGGAGGGCCTGGTTTACAAGGGGTTGAAATCGGTTTACTGGTGCATCCACGACAAGACGGCACTGGCTGAGGCCGAGGTCGAATATGAGATGCACACCAGCCCCAGCGTCTGGGTGCGGTATCCGCTGACCAGCGATCCGGCGAAAATTGACGAAAATCTTACTTTGACGAAACTTGACGAATTGCAGCAAAGTGAGACGAACGACAAAAATCTTACTCGTAAGAAAAAATTCGCCACCATTATCTGGACCACTACTCCCTGGACGCTGCCTGCCTCGATGGCGGTGACCTTCGCGCCTGACGCGGAATATGTCGCGCTGGATACCGGCGAATGGATCTACATCATTGCCAAGGCACTGGCGCAGCAGACAATCGAAAAGTGCCATCTCGGTGACGCTAAAGAGATTGCTTCGTTCCCGGGTACGAAGCTGGAGTACACGACCTTTGCCCATCCGTTCCTCGATCGCAGCATCCTGGGCGTGCTTGGCGACTACGTGACTATGGACACCGGCACGGGCGCGGTGCACACAGCTCCTGCGCACGGTGCCGACGACTTCAACACCGGTGTGAAGTATGGCATCGATCTGCGCGTTGATGTGGACGACGCGGGCATTCTGCGCAACGGGCTGCCGGAATACGATGGGCTTCAGGTTTTCAAAGCTAACGCCGCGATTGTCGAACTTCTGAAAGCTCGTGGCGTGCTGCTGGGCTACGAGAAGATCGAGCATTCATATCCCCATTGCTGGCGCTGCCACAACCCCATCATCTTTCGCGCTACGGAGCAGTGGTTCATTTCGATGGAGAATCCCCTGCCCCAAGGTGAAACCTTGCGCATGCGCTCGCTGGAAGAGATCCAGAAGGTGAAGTGGGATCCGGAGTGGGGACAGGAGCGCATCGCGAACATGGTTGCCGGCCGGCCGGACTGGTGCATCTCGCGGCAGCGTGTCTGGGGCGTGCCGATCGCGTTGTTCCAGTGCGAGAGCTGCCGGGAGTTCGTAAACGATCCTGCGGTACATCGGCTGGTAGTCGAGCTGTTCGCTCGCGAAGGAGCTGACGCCTGGTACAAGTACTCCGCCGAGCAGATTCTGCCTCCGGGTACGAAGTGCGGCAAATGCGGCGGCACAAAGTTCCGCAAAGAGATGGACATCGTCGACGTGTGGTTCGAGTCGGGATCGAGCCAAGCTGCCGTTCTGGGGCATGAGCCGGGACTTCCCTGGCCCGCCGATCTCTACCTCGAGGGCGGCGATCAGCATCGCGGATGGTTTCAGTCTTCCCTGCTTTGCGCCGTTGCAACCAGGGGTGCGGCACCGTATCGTACCTGCGCGACCGTCGGCTGGACGCTCGATCCGCAAGGCCGCGCGATGTCGAAGTCGCTCGGCAATACGGTTGATCCGGTGGAGATCGCCGATAAGCTGGGCGCCGAGATCGTGCGCCTGTGGGTCGCCTCAGTCGACTTCCGCGAAGATGTGATGGCGTCCGACGAGTTGATGCAGCGTGTTGCCGAAAGCTATCGCAAGATTCGCAACACGTTTCGTTACATCCTCGGCAACCTCGACGGCTTCGATCCCGCGCGCGACGTTGTGCCCTTCGCCGAGATGCACGTGCTGGATCAGTACATCTTGCTGCGCGCAGCCGAGGTCACGAAAGATGTGCGCGCGCACTATGACGTCTTCGTTTTTCATCGGCTGTATCAGCGGTTGAAGGACTTCTGCATCGTCGATCTCAGCGCGATTTATTTCGACGTGCTGAAGGACCGGCTGTACACCTCGGCGCCAAAGTCTTTGGCGCGACGCTCGGCGCAAACGGCGCTGTGGAAGTTGGGCGAAGCGCTGGTGCGGCTGCTTGCGCCGGTCATGAGCTTTACCGCGGATGAGGTTTGGCAGTATCTGCCCGCGGTTCAGGGGCACGCTGAGAGTGTTCATCTCGAGCACTTTCCTGCTCCCGAAGACCTCACGGGCCAACTGCCTGGCGGCTTTGATGTCGCCGGGATGGAACGCGACTGGGAGATTCTGTTATCGGTCCGCAACGAGGCGCTGAAGTCGCTGGAAGCTGCGCGTAACGAGAAGCGCATCGGCAGCAGCCTGGAGGCACACATTCGGCTGTCGGCGCCCGAGAGCATCTATCCCGTGGTTGAGCGCTATCGTGGCCAGTTGCGGTACCTGTTTATCGTCTCCGATGTTCTTCTCGAAAAACTGTCGGCCGCCAATGGTGGTGGAGGGCTGGTGATTGAGGTGGACAAGGCGCCGGGCCGGAAATGTGAGCGTTGCTGGAACTATTCGACCCACGTGGGCGAAAATAAGAACTATCCCACAGTGTGCGAGCGTTGCAGCGCAGTTCTGGCGGAGATTGAAGCAACGGCGGCCAGGTGAATATCGCGGTGCTTCTTTAACGCCGCCAGTCGCGTCTAACCGTTTAGACTTAGTGGACATGCGTAAGTATTTCTTCCTAATCGCGGTGATTGTGCTCCTGCTCGACCGCATTGCCAAATGGGCGGTCGCCAGCAACATCGCACTACACGACAGCGTCGTGGTCATCCCGGGCTTCTTCCGCTTGACCCACGTGCAGAACACCGGCGCGGCATTTGGACTTTTCGCGGAATCGCCGGCCCAGTGGAAGGTGGGGGCTCTCGTCACCTTCTCTGTACTTGCGCTGATCGTGGTCTCTGCCCTGTTGTGGAAGAACAGTCACTCTGTCAGCGTAACGACGATCGGTCTATCGCTCATTCTCGGCGGCGCGATGGGCAACCTATGGGACCGGATATTCACCGGGCACGTCGTCGACTTCCTCGACTTCTATATCGGCAGCTATCACTGGCCGGCTTTCAATGTAGCCGACAGCGCGATTGTGGTTGGGGCGATTCTGCTGGTGTCGGAAATTGTCTTTGCCAAGCCTGCAAACGAGACGGTGAAGAGCAGTTCGTAATCCGGTCTGGACTCCATTGATCTGAGTACCTGATCCGGTACCGTGCCCCTCAACTGTGACCAGCTGTGCTCTTCTAGCGCCTCAGCAGGAAATCACCGGCGATAAAGACCAGAAACGCCATCGACACCAACCCATTCATGGTGAAGAACGCGGCATTGACACGACTGAGGTCGTCATGCTTGACCAGCGAGTGCTCGTAAATCAGCAGCATTGCCACCAGCACGACGCCGGCGATCGCGATCTTCCCCAAACCAAACGCAATCACCATACCGGCGAGAAGCAGCACGGTCAGCACGTGAAACAGCCTTGCTATCGCGAGCGCGGTCCGAATTCCGAAGGCCTTCGGGACCGAGTACACGCTCGCTGAGCAATCGTGCTCGTAATCCTGGCAAGCGTAAAGGATGTCGAAACCGGCTCCCCAGAAGATCACGGCAGCCGTAAGGATCAGGATACGAGGATCAAGCGAGCCACGGACGGCGATCCACGCGGCCGCTGGGGCAATGCCCATCGCCAACCCCAGAACAACATGCGACCAGCGCGTGAAGCGCTTGGTGAACGAATACAGGAACAGGATTGCCAGGGCGACGGGTGAAAGATAGAAAGCCAAGAGATTGAGTTCGTACGCCGCAAGAACCAGGATTGCCGACGTCAAGACGACGAACCAGCCGACGAAAGATCTGCTCAGTTTTCCCGCCGGCAGAGCGCGAATCCGCGTACGCGGATTCGCGGCATCGAGTGCCGCGTCGGCCAACCGATTGAATGCCATCGCCGCCGAGCGGCCCGCGACCAAAGCAACGATGATCCAGATCGAGGTGTGAAGACCAGGAATACCGTGCGCTGCCAGCACAGCCCCGGTCAATCCAAACGGCAGGGTGAGCACGGAGTGCTCCCACTTGATCATCTCCAGGGTCGTGCCAATGCTGCGGAACAGGGCCACACGTCAATTTTAGCAATTGGCGGATGGCGATTAGCACTTAGCGCCTGGCGCTTGCATCCCGAATTTCCATTTTCCACGCAGCACGCTCGCCCATTTGGCGAAGAACACAATTGGAGTGTGACTCAGGTGTGGTGAAGCCGAATCGAAGTGCTGAGTGCCAAATGCTAAGTGCTTCCCTGCGGCAGAGGCTCATGTCCCCATTGGCGCTCCCAGGCGGGAACCGTGACGCGTTCGGCGATCACCGGCGGCTTGCGCGCCCAGCAAACGACACGCGTCCCAAACGGCAGATTGATATAGCGGATCAGCGCTCGCTCACAGTCGAGCAGGAAAACCATGCCGGCGTCTGCCCATGTGGGAGCTTTGGCGAGTTCATCCCGGCGGATGTTTTTGGTAAAGACGGTTTTGGCTGCGCGCTCGACAATTGACGGGAGGAAACCTACGGCAACCAGATACGATGCTCTTGTGACCTCAAACCCCGCGTTATTCAGTTTGCGGCGAAGCTCGGTCGCAGTGTAGCGCCGATGGTGTCCGCGCACTTCGTCTTTTTCGCCCCAGAGCGAAGGGTACGCCGGGACTGTGAGGCAGAGGGTCGCGCCGTCCTTCAGCACTCGGCGCCACTCGCGCAGTGCGGCAACATCGTCAGGCAGCGTCTGCAGGATATCGCCGGCGAGAACGACATCGAAAGAATTGGAGCAAAATGCTAAGCCCTCGGCGGCGGTGCAGACAAGGTCGGGCAGGCCGCGGATCTGCTGAAATGCCAGCATGGGAAGCGAACAGTGCGCGTTCAGGGTGCGGAATGCGACAGGGTCGCTGAGGCGCAACTCTGCGCGGCAGCCAAAATCGAGAATTCTTGCCTCTCGCTTGTCGCGGAGCGCATGTAATACAGCATGGCGTAGAAGTTTTTTGCGCGTAGTGTACCACCACGAGGAGGTCTCGCGCTGCAGCACCTCGAACTCGACCTGTACTGGCATCGGTCGGCCACCACCATTGTACGAAAACCGATGCCTGCAAGAACACCCGGCTCTATTCCGACTCCAGCACCAAATAGCTCAACAATCCATCGCGTTCCACCTGCAACACAATCGTGTCGCCGAGCTTGATCTTGTGCAGATTCTGTTTAAGCTCCTGGACGTCCTCGACTGGCGTGCCGTTGATGGAATGGATCACGTCGCCGGGTTGAGGTCCGTCCCCCAGAAGTGTGGCGCTCGGGGTTCGCGCTGCCACCAGCACGCCATGAGGAATGCGTGTGCCGCCCAGCGCATCTTCCAAATCCTTGTTGAGATTTACGCCGACGATTCCCAGCCGGTTCACGATATTGTCCGGGCCGGTCACGAGATCAGCGAAACGCTGGGGATCGTCCTTGCGCTCGACCAGGCGCACTGCCACGGTCTGCACCTGGCCGTCTCGCAATACTCCGATTTGCGCGTTCTCACCGATCTTGTAATCGTACAAGTCGAGCGCAAAGTGGCGGATGTCTTCCACCGGCTTGCCGCCAACGCTGACCACGATGTCTCCAACCTTAAGCCCGGCTTTAGAGGCGCTCGACTCCGGCAGAACATCTTGCAGCAGCACACCGCGATTGGTCGGCAAGTGCAGACCTTCCACCAGGTCAGGCGTGATGGTCAACGGATAAACGCCGATCTGTCCGCGATGCACGTGGCCCTCGGTACGGATCTGGTCGTAAATGTAGCGCACCACGTCGCTGGGGATGGCAAAGCCCAGCCCCTCATTGCCGCCCGACTGCGAAAGAATGAAGGTGTTAATGCCGACCACGTGGCCGTCGATATCCACCAGCGGTCCGCCACTGTTACCAGGATTGATCGGCGCGTCGGTCTGGATGTAAATATCAGGTTTGTTGGGATCGATCTGCCGCGCTGTGGCGCTCACGACACCCATGCTGACCGAGTTTTCCAGACCCAGAGGACTGCCGAAGGCAAACACGATCTGGCCCTGCTTCAGATCGCGCGAATCCGCCAGTTGCAGCGCCGGCAGACCGTGCATGTCGATCTTCAACACCGCAAGATCGGTGAGCGGATCAACCCCGACCAGCTTCGCCTCGATGGGGCCGTGGGGCGAGGCGTTGATCTGGGCGGCTTCGTTTCTGTCCAGACCCTGCAGCCGCACGCGTATCTTACGCGCACCCTGGACAACGTGATAGTTGGTAACGATCAGGCCATCGGGGGAAAGAATGACGCCGGCGCCGATGCCACGCTCCGCTTCAAGATAGGCGGTATCGGTCTTCTCGCTGGAGCCCGTGAGTCCAAAGCCAACGGTTACGACTTGCACCACCGATTTCGTTACCGTGCCGGATAGCTGTTGCACCGATTCGCTGAAAACGTGAAGCGGATCGCTCTTCAATAACTTGGCCGACTCAGCCGAGCGCGTCGGCTGCTCGGTCTGCGCTAACGCCGTCGCCGGAACCAACACCAGGCAAAGGACAATGAATTCGCAACGGAACGATCGTAACCACATGCTTTGATTCACGCGAAACCAACTTCCGTGTCTGTACTCACGTTGATTGGATGACCCGGGGTGAGGTATGGATCGGGAACCATGCTGCTTCACGATACTTAACACCACTTTTCCCGCAAGGGTGAAGCATAGTTCCCAGGCTTTTCAACGATGTATCCAAAACCGCAACCGGCGAGCGGAATTTTCTATTGCTACCTCTTGCCGTGCCAGCGAAAGCCGATGCGGGCGAGAATTGGTTGTCCAACCATGGGAGTAGGCGTTTTGGCGATGAAATACTGGTCGTTGGTGAGATTCTGGCCTTGGAAAAAAACGTCAAAGCCCTTGGCCAGCGGTCGCGACACCGTGGCACTCAGCACAAACGCGCCGCCGAGCGGAAACATGTTCTGATCGTCGTCGAACTCGTTGCTCTGTGCCCAGCCTTGAATGGCAACGGTGAGCCGCTGCGGTGCCAGCCAGGTTCCCTCGAACGTGAACGTATTTCGGGGCACCAGGGGAATCAGATTGCCCACCAGCGATGGCTCTCCCGGGTAACTCGCGACCACCGAATTGTTGAACTGATATCCGGCAGTCAGGCTGAGGCGGTTGGTGAAACGTATGTTAGTGCCCAGCTCAAAGCCGACCGACTCCGTTTCGCCGAGATTCTCCCGCATACGGGTAATCAAGGTCGGGGTCGAACTCAGGGTGACGTTCTCGACGGGATCGTTGACGACGCCGCCAAAGACGCTGCCGTGGATCGAGGCGCGGTTGTTCCAGAACGTAGTCCGTGCGCCGGCCTCGCCCCCGCTGAAGCGCTCGGCTCGTAGATAGGCGTTGGCCATCGTCTGCGCATTGCCGACGCGGAAAGAACGATAGAGCTCATTCAAGGTAGGGGCGCGAAACGAGCGATAGCCGGACGCATACAACACCACACCCGATTTCAGGCGGTATGAAGTCGTCACGCGTGGATTAAATGCATTCTGTCCGCGCGACGGGTAGTCGACTAGCGTCTCATTGCCGTGGACGGGGATACGAATGGAGCTGGCATCGTAGTTGCTCCACAAGTCTTCCCTCCCGGCCAGGGTCAGCGACCAACGATGACTGAGCTGCACGATGCCTTCCAGGAACGCCCCCAGCGTTTCCTGGGTGCCCCCATTTGAAAGGTCGGCAGTTGGTTTGCCGCTGGAGTACGTGGTTTCCAGGCTCACACCCTTGACGTAGGTGCCGTCCAGGCCAGCCAGCATCGTGAATCGCGGCACAATCTGCTTCGACCACTGGCCGATGAGCCCCGTATGCTGGACAGGCACGTTTTGAATGTCCGTCAGCGACTCGCTATCACGATTCAATGCCACGGACGAAAAGGTCTGGTGATAATTCTCGGTCCCGCCGTACAGGCGCAGCGTAAAAAGCCCGGCGGAAGGGCTGTTATAGTCGGTGCCGAAGCCAAGCTGGCGAATTGTGGTGTCATTGATCTGCAGCTGGGTGCCGTTCTGCCGGTCTTCGCCGTAGATCTCGCCCGTCAAAAACGCGCGCCCGCGATCGCCAAATAGCCGCTCCAGCTTGACGTTTCCAGTGCCGTACTGAACGTTGACCGGGGTGTCGACTGTACCGCGAAGGTCTTTGGGCACATCAATGTAACCATCGGTGCGGAAGCCCTCGCCACTGCCGGAAAGGCTCCATTGACCAAAGCGCATCGCACCCCACCCCGAGCCCAAGGGCGAGTTTTCATTGCCATAGGAGACTTCGATGTTGCCTGACGTCTCGATCGCGGGATGTGTCTCCAGGTTAATGACTCCTCCCAGCGCGTCGCTTCCATACAGCGCGGAGACACCTCCCGGAACCAGCTGCACTTCGCTCAGCGCCGCCTGCGGCACACGTGCCCAATAAATCCATCCCCCGAACGGATCGTTAATCGGAATGCCGTCTACCAGTACCAGGGCGCGGCTGGCGCCGCTGGCCCCCAGTCCCCGCAGCGACACACCCTGTGACGTGGGATTCGCGGTCTGACTGCTTGATCGGCGCAGCAGCTGGAATCCCGGAATCTGCTTTAGCTTGTCGTCGGTGGTCAGCTCGCCCCATTGCGCCAGCTGCGTGTCGCTAACGGTTACGGAGTCGGGTTGCGACTCAACATCGTCAACACCGGTGGGCAGAATCGATGTTCGGGTGGCGGTAACGTCAAGGCTCTGCTGGACCGTGGCCGGGACGAGCGTAATTGTCAGAGCCGCTTGGCCGCTCTGCCAATTGATCACGGCCTTCCCAAAGCCGGGGGCGCTGACCTCGATGGTGCCGACATCGGCAGCGACGCCGTTGAACACGAAGCTCCCATCCGGCTGCGTGGTTTGCCCGAAGCTCTGTCCGGCCGCGTGCAATATGACCTCTGCACGTGCGATCACGGCGCCGCTAGGGTCTTTAACGATGCCGCGGATCTCACTTGCGGCCGCCCAGAGCGATGAACCTGCACCGAGAAGAAACACGGCGACTATGGCGGCCCATCCAGTAAGCAAGGCGCGCGCAGTCCCGGCGATACAAGCGCTCCGGTCGCGATGATGCATGGGGAAGGATTGTACCCGGAATGCCCTGGTTGTTGGATAGTGCGCAGAAAAGAAAAATGAGCGCGCTAGAGAGCAAGGCACATTGCCATCTGCCTTCGCTCCCGATCATTGCAAATAGTCGATCCGTAGCGGACTCGAAAATCTGATCTTTGGCTCCATGCCGCCCCGCTGAACGTCCCGCACGGCCTGCTCGTCGGGCTCAACCAGCGCCGACTCAGCCTGGTGCCGCAGCAGGTCATCCAAGGTCCAGATCTGTAGCGGATAATATTGGGAAAGATTCAGCTCCAGCCGCTGATGTAGATACGGGTCGGGACCCGGCTTCGGCTGCCTCGAGAAGTCCGCGGGCAGCAACAAAACACATCGCTGGGGATCAGCCGCATATTGCTGGGCTTCAAGAAACAGCAGCGGCCCGGAGAAGACGTAGTAACGCTTCCCTTCCAGTTGCAACATGCTCTCCGTCTGCAGAAACTGGCGGATACCAGTCGCCTCGACCTTGTCCGGATGGCGAACGACTGTCAGTTGCTGTCCCACTCCCCAGGCAGCTAAAAGTACAAAAACTCCTACCGAGATCTGAGATGCCCGCCGGAAGTGTCGCCACAAAAAGCAGGAGAGGGCGATCGCCACTCCGGGTATTACACCGATGAAATAGCGGCTGTAGAACGCATTGGTCTTCCACTCGGCAACAAAAAATGCGGCCAGAGGAATACCAAGGAATAGCCAGCCAATCGCCTCGGCAGACCGCATTGGCTCGGCATCGGCTTCATCAGCAGTGGGAGCATCCGCAATCGAGAGCACGACCCAAATCATGATCAAGGCAAGCAAGAACAGCCCGTCCGGGAAAAGCTGCGAGAAGATGGCGCGTAGTTCCGTAAACGACGGCCGGTTCCAATACCCTCCCGCGAACTTTCGTGAGAACGAAAGAATCAGCGGCGAAAGCAGAAGTATGGGAACAATGCTGCCAATGATTCCGGCAATCAGCTTTGCCGATGGCCGCCGCCCACGTTTCCAGCAGAGCAGCTCCCATACAAAGTAGGGTGCCAGGCACATCGCGAAGTAGTAGTGGAAACAGACGCCCGCGAAGAACGTCGCGCCGAATACAATCGCCTGCCGCTTACCGCTCAGGCGCTCACCGGTCCAGACCCAGAGCGACAGCGCCGCCAGCATAAAGTAGATTGCATAAGAGCGGGCTTCATACCCGTAATACGGGAGAAATGAGCAGGTTGCGACAGATAGTGCAATCAATCCATGAAGGCCATCGGTTAATCGGCGGACACAATCAAAGATCAGCAGCAGCCCGATCGCCAGGGCGATAGCAGAAGGAATTCGAGCGGCTATGTCGCCGGGACCAAAGAGCGAGTCGAAGACCCGGACCACCATGTAATAGGTGGGCGGCAGCGCGTCGACGCCGTTGCCCAATGCCGTCCAGATCGTGGCTACGCCGGGCAAGCGCGCAATGTGCAGCGTGAACAACTCGTCGAACCAGAAGACGCGATGCGCGGCGATCTCGATGCTGGTCGCGAAATAGAACACCGCCAGCGCACCCGCCGCGACATACGTCCAAATTGGCGTGGCACTGCCAGGCTTTGCGCCTCTCCGCGTGTCGATTTCCCGTGCTTCCGTAACCGAGCTGTGCATGATTCCCTTGGGTCGTTTCGCAGCTTCGAGACTCAAACGGCGCGCTTCCTTTCGCGCGGCCAACGATTATCTCTGGCCTGCGAGTATGACAGAAATTTCAGATTCTCTAAAACCGGAATGACGCCAGTTAGTGACTTTCTCGCGACTGCACCTTGCACGATAAAATGGCGATTCTATGTCGAACGTCGATGCTGCCCCAGCTCAGCAGAGCGCGCCGCCGCAAGTTGCCCGTGGGCGTGTAGCCGGGCTGTTCAAGGGTCACTGGGACTTGCTGGCAGTGCTCCTGCTCATCCTCGGCTCGTTCCCGACCATTTGGCTCGCACAGCGTACGGTAACGCTGGTTCCGAACCTCGGGCTCATTGACGACAACTGGCATCTCGACAGCACCTTCAAAGCTCTGCGCGGTATCTGGATTGGGCGCGATGTCGCATTCACCCACGGGCCGGTCTTTCAATGGCTCTCCTCCATTCCCGCCCATTCCCTGCCGCTGAAGTTCGGCACGCTCTACGCAACCTGGAACACGCTCCCGATCTGGTGCGCTATCCTCTTCGCCTATCTCACGCTGCACCTGATCCTGCCGGAGCAACCAACCTGGAAGCGTTTCGTACTTCTCCTTCTCCTCGCGTCTTTTTGGGAGACCTCGCTGCGCTCGACCTTCCCGATCCTGCTTTTCGCGCTTTTCTTACGCGGATGGTATGCCGTTCAGGCTGGCCGCTTGCGGAATGCGCTGGCTGGAATTGGTGGCGCCGCGCTCTGCGTTCTCGCGTTTTTGGTTGCTGGAGACGTAGGTATTTATACGACAGCAGCCTGGTTTATCTGCTGGATTGCGGTCGCGGTGGAGCTGCAGCACGGCAATTTTTTTGGCAAGCTCTTCACCGGCCTGGTGGCGTTCGGCGTCGCTGCGGCCTTACTCACCATTGTCGTCAACTGCTTCATGGCCACTCCCTGGAACTTCAAGTTCTGGCGCGACTCACTGGCACAGGTGGCGGCGTATCGCTGGGCGACACCCGCGCCGATGACGGACGAAGGCACGCTGCGTCTGGCCGGCGCGTTAATCCTCTGCACGTCCATCTTTACTATTCGCGCCTTCACACGCAGTAAGGGTGTGCAAAGAATCACGGAACGCACCGCCTTTCTTGTAGGAGGCTACGTTTTTGGACTCGCCGTGCTGCAAAGCGCGCTTGTCCGCTCTGACGTCGGGCACGTGATCATTGGCGAATTTGCCATGATCTTCTTCACCTGCGCGATCCTGTTCTCCTTTGAACGCTATGCATCGCTGGTCGGCGTGCTCGTCGCCATCAGTGCTTCCCTAGCGTTCTCTCATCCGGTCTTCACGCCGTCGACGGTCACCCGCCTGTATGGACAATTGCGGTATCCCATGACCGATTGCCCTCCCGGGTACAGCGAATTTGAGCAGGCCTGTTACGTCGAGCCGCTCACACCGCAGCTGTTGACCGCCGGCAGCCAATTTCTCAGCCAGCACAGCGCGGTGAACGAATCCATTTTTGTATTTCCCTATCAGACGATGTACGGACTGGCTTCGCGGAGAAACGTAGCCGGCGGCCTGATGCAGGCTTATACCGCGAGTGGCCCGAAGCTTTCGCTGATCGAAATGTCCGGGCTCGAGGGCAGGCAAATTCCCGCCGCGCTCTATTTTCCTGACGTCGATTACATGCACATGACGGAAGTGGAGGTGCGCCGCTGGTCGCGGAACTATTTAAGCGTTGCGGTTGACGGCGTGCCCAACTTCACGCGTGCTCCTGAGGTGTGGTTGTGGATGGTGCGCCACTTCCAGTCCGCTGGGCAGATCGCTCCTGGTATCGTCGGCTTGTTGCGCGACGACTCGCGCGCCTCGCAGATCGAATTGCACGCCGAGTCTCTGGGGTTGCCAGTGAAGTCGTATGCCATCGATGAGCGCAGCTCGACGACTGACCTTGGCTTTCTCAATTGGCCGGCTGGGTTCGACTTCATCCGCCTGCGCGTGATCGTCCGTTACCCCATTTGGTGGAAGCTGCGCAAGCCGGAACGGCTTCAGCTGGAAATCACCCGCGCGGATGGCTCGCGCAATCTGCAGTGGCTCATCGTGGAGCCTAACCTCTCAACCGATGTCTGGGTGTACCCCTGGGAGCCCTCGGACCTGGCTGACTATTTTAACGCCGACGAAAACCAGTGGCGCCCATCGACGCGACCGGCGATCACACGCCTGCGCTTGCTCGCGACGCCCCTCGACTGGGTCTCGCTGCAGCCTGAAAGCATCAGCATTGAAGCTGCTGATGCGGTACGGCTCGACCGGACGGCACAACCGTAAGCAGGCGCTGTCACCGGACCAGCGTGATATTCTGACTATGCGAATTTCCCCAACTGCAACGTGAATTACCCAGCCTGATGCTGATCATTCCAACCTACAATGAGCGCCTGAATATTTCGACCCTCGTCGGTCGCATTCGCAAAGCTGCCGGCAACGAGCCCATTCTCTTTGTTGACGACAACTCGCCGGACGGAACCGCGGATGAGATTCGCCGTGTCCAGGCCAACGATAGCTCAATCCATCTGCTGCCGCGCCCCGGCAAGGGCGGATATGGTTCCGCCTGCCGCGACGGGATCAAGAAGGTTCTGCGCGAGAACCTGGCCGACTACGTCATCCAGTCGGATGCTGACCTCTCGCATCCGCCCGAACTGCTGCCGACCATGATTGAGCTGTTGAAGACGAATCCCGTCGTAGTCGGCTCGCGCTATGTTTCCGGCGGCGGAGCGAAGGGCTGGGACATTCGCCGCCGCGCATTGAGCTTCGGAGCGAATCTATACGCTCGCACACTGACGGGGGTGCCGGTGCACGATATGACCGCGGGGTTCGTCGGCTACCAGACGGATGTGCTGCGCAGAGTCGATCTCGACGCGATCCGCTCCGAGGGCTATGCCTTCCTGATGGAGATGAAGTTCAACCTGCATCGCTCCGGCACGAGCTTTCGCGAGTTCCCCATCGTCTTTTGTGAGCGCGAGGCAGGTAAATCGAAGTTCAATAAAAAAATTCTATACGAAGGCATGCGTTTTCCGCTGCACGCGCTAGGCAGACGGCTCACAGGTAATTGAACTTCAGTGGATATCCAATCGCACTGCCTCAGCTGATTCCAATGTCACCGACGTCGGCTTCTGAGAGAACCAATCCAACGGGCTAACGATCAGCCGCAGATTCGTAAGCGCCGGTCGATAGGTTCCTCGCCAGCGACTCTCGTCAGCATCGAAGTAATGCGCTAAGTCCGCTTCATCCCACGGATAAAACCAAATGTCAGACGACACGCCGGGTTCAATGACAAAGGTACGCAACGAGCGACTGCCGTCGGCACGGGTAATTTCTAATTGCAACCGTTCCGGCTTGCGCAACTTCCATAGTGGGCTATAGGCGACCTTCATGCGAAGGCGCAGAAAGTCCGCACCGCTGCTTGGCCACGCGGGTGCGCCCAGCTCGATGGACTCATCAGGCTGCTGAATTTCGTAGGTTCGATCTGGGAGTGCGAGGGAAGAGTCTTGCTGTGTGATTCTTTGTGCGCGCGACTCGTCGCGCAACAAACCAACCACCCCGGGAGCGATTGGCTGGTCTGCCCGGTAATTCCGAAAGACCCAGAACCATACGGCGGGGGTGCGCGTAAAGTTGCTGACGTCGTCGATGGGCAGACTGAGAATTGGGCTACTATACTCCGCCGGGTTGGCGTCGCGCACAAACACGCCGACGGGAGCATCCGCGCGTTTCATTCCCGCAATGTCGAATTGCGATAGATAACTTCCATTCGCCAGGAAAGACTGCTCAACGTCGCCGGCGACATCGCGACGCGCCGCAACCGCGAACATGTATTGATAAGGGTAGATCAGCACGGCATCGTGCTGGCGGCTGTGCTCTTGGAAGTATGTGACTGTCGTTTGAAGCGTGTCAGCAAACTGCGCCGGAAAACACGCATGATCCACCTCGCGATATCCGTCGGGGCACGTTGTGATGGGGCGGATCGTCCTCGCCAGGCGCATGCGCAGACTCGCGGGCTGAAATTCCGGTAGCGGCCGGGCAAACAGTAAGGAAGCTCCGATAGCCGCCAGCGCCGCCGCCGCTGATACCAACCGTGAGCGGAACGAAAACAAAATCACGCCCGAGAAGAAGACCATCGGGAAGACGCCGAACACAATGTGATTGGGATCGGAGCGCACCAACCCGCTCTGCATCGAGAGCACAGCAAAGAAGAATGCGCTGAGCAGAAATCCTGGGCGCGCCGTGATGACCACCGAACGGTCGGCTGGCACAATCCGTCGCAGTCCGAACAACCCAATTCCGATAAGTAACGGTACAGCCAGATGGATCGCGCCAATACTTGACATCGCCGCCGGCTCGTTCCAGCGATGCACCGAGACCAGGGCCATCGACGTTCGCCAGAAGTGGAAATCCAGTGGCGTCGATATTAGCGCGTTAATCGCAAAGACGAGCACAACTGCCGCGAGAACGAACGTTGCGGCAGCGAGGCCATACAGCTTGAGGTAAGCGGTTAAATTCTGCGTTTCGCGGCGGCTCTCCCACGCCACGCCGCCCATCGCGAGCAGCCATGCCGCAATGCCGTAGACGCCCGTGTCCGCCGAATACCAGAATCCGATGGCAGTGAGGACGGCGCTTCCAGCCGCGAAGACAGCGGTATTCAGTTTGCGATCGCGAACGGCATACCAGCCGCGCAAAAACAGTGCGAACAGCAGAATGCCCAGCGCCGTGCGGCCGTCCCATGATGTCCAGAAAATGCCGAGCAGAAGCAGCAGCAGGAATCGCTTCCACGGCGGCTGTTCGGGGAGCAGGAGCCTAAGTGCACCGTAGCTAAATACAATTGCGCACCATAAGACGATGGTGCGATAGCTGGTATAGATCGAGCCGAGCGAAAGGCCGGCGAGCCGCGGAGGTGCCGCGATGAGCCAATGCGCCAGTGGTCCATAAAGAAAAGCAACATCACTCCCAAAGTAAATGCCGTGGGTGACTTTGTAGACCGCATCGAGCACCCAGTGGTCGTCAAAGGCGCCGGGATGCTGGATGACGACAACCGTGCGCGGCGACACCCATGCCAAGGGCAACGACGCAAACATCAGCAGGAAAACCGCAACCACGTCCCAGTTGCGGGGGAACCGAGCGAAATGCCGGCGAGTGGGAGCAGTCGGCGATGAGGAGTGCGGCGTGCTCATCACCGCATCGAGGTTCGCCATAAGTTCACCAATTCTATCGCAGCCTTGATGGGGCGGTTGCGTGATCCGCTGCCTCGCAATGCAGGCGATTCGCTGTGTTAGATTGGACGCTGGACAACGGGAGCAAGTTTGGCGAACCGAACAGTGGTCATCACCGGCGGCGCGGGATTCATCGGCGTAAATGCGGCCGAGGCCTTTATCCAGGATGGGTGGCGCGTCATTCTTTTCGACAATCTGTCGCGCAAGGGCACCGATCTCAACCTGCGCTATCTCCGCCAGAAGTATCCCGAGCAGTGCGAATTTGTCCTCGGCGACGTGCGCTACGACTGCTTCACCCTGGTCCGCACGGTTGCAAAAGCTGAACTCGTGCTCCACCTCGCCGCGCAGGTCGCAGTCACCACTTCGATTGTGCGTCCGGTTGAAGACTTCGAAATCAATGCCCGCGGCACCTTCAACATGCTGGAAGCGGTACGCGAGTCAGGCAACCAGCCGCTGGTCATCTACTCCTCGACGAACAAAGTTTATGGCGGCATGCCCGACGTGATCTGTGTCAAAAACCATACGCGATACGAGTTTCGAGATTTCCCCGAGGGCATTGCGGAAGACCGCCCGCTGGATTTCCATTCTCCCTATGGTTGCAGCAAAGGGGCAGCTGATCAGTATGTGCACGACTACGGCAGGATCTACGACATACCGACCGTGGTGTTTCGGCAGTCATGCATCTACGGACAGCGACAGTTCGGGGTCGAAGATCAGGGATGGGTTGCGTGGTTCGCGATTGCCGCGCTCCTGAATCGGCCCATCACAATTTATGGCGACGGCCTGCAGATTCGCGATCTGCTGCATGTCGACGATTTGGTCGCAGCCTACAAGTGTGCCGCAGCAGATAGGTCACGCGCCGCGGGCAAGGTCTTCAACATGGGGGGAGGCCCAACGCGAACGCTTTCCCTGGTGGAGTTGCTCGCTTTCCTGGAAAGCAAGCTGGGCAAGAAAATTCCGGTCAGCCATGCCGAGTCACGGGCAGGCGATCAGCCGGTGTTTGTAGCTGATATCCGGAAAGCCGAGCGCGAACTGGGGTGGCGTCCGGCAATTGATCCGTTGCCGGGGATCGAAAAGCTGCTCGAATGGATACAGCAGAACCGCGCTGACGTGGAACGCGTGGTAGGGACTTTTTGATCCGCTCCCAATGCCTAGAAGCTACGTCATTATTCCCGCCTACAACGAAGGTCCGAATCTGGGAGCGGTGCTTCAGCAATTGCAGCATCTATCCACTACGCTGAGCATGAGCGTGATCGTAGTGAATGATGGCAGTCGCGATAACACGCAACCGGAGGCGGAAAGTTTTGCCGGCAAGCTCGACCTGGAAATCGTCACCCACGCAGTAAATCTCGGAGTGCCGATGACCTTCTACGACGGCTTGGTTGCTGCCGCATCAAAGGCTTCCGCAGGCGATTGCATCTTCATCATCGAAGGAGATGGTACGAGCGACCTGAAAGTCATGCCACAAATGGCTCAGCGCATCTACGCTGGAGACGATGTTGTGGTTGCTTCGCGCTATATTCGCGGCGGCGGTTATCTGAACTTTCCGTGGCAGAGAACCTGGGGAAGCTACGTAGTTAACTTTGTCGTTTCCATTTTTTTTCATGTCCGCGGAATTACGGATTACACCATCTTCTATCGCGCCTATCGAGCCGAGGTTGTGCAGCGCTCGTTGCAGCACTATGGCTCCGGCTTTGTAACCACCAAATCATTTGCGGCGAACCTGGAAGTACTCTTGCGCATGCTGCCATACAGCAACCGTTTCAGCGAAGTCCCCCTTCTTTATGATTATGGCCTAAAGAAAAGCCAGAGCAAGATGAATCCCTTCAAAACGCTTCGCGAGTACCAGGGCCTTATCCTCAAGCGACTACTTCGCAAGATATAGCGCCAAAAAGGGGAGAGATGGCGCCCGGTTTCCCCGGAATTGCCACGGGAGGCAGCGACAGGCATTAGGTCTGTGGTTCAGATTCCCAGTCCAGTTACCCGCCAACCGGCGCCGTGAACCTTGTGCCGTATGTTCAAGGTGATAAGCAGGGCAGTCATGGACTCGACAATTCGTGCGTTCTCCAGCTTGCCCCCGTCGATCGCACGCACACCGGGAATCTTGGTTGCCAACTGTGAAGCAATCAGGCGCGCACGATCGTCGTCGCTGCAAACGATAACATCGCAATCCACGTCATGATCAGCGTTCAAGACGCTTGCGGAGAGACTGTGGAAAGCGGCGGCGACCGCAACATTTTTACCCACAATCTCCTGTGCCTGCTCGGCCGCCGAACCTTCCCAAACACCGAGGACACGGGTCGGGCGTCCACCGACGGCAGCCGCCAGTGGAACCGTGGCATCAATGAGCACGGTGCCCTGGCGAAATGATGGCTTGAGCTGCTTGAGAAGCTCCGCCTGTCCCGCGAATGGCACAGTAAGAACTACGGTGTCGCACATCTTTATCGCGACGGCATTCTCGACGCCTTCAACGCTGGCTAATGGGCCGGCCTTCTCGCCAATTTGCGCCGCCGACGTCCTGGCACGCTCGCCGTCGCGCGAACCGATCACGACAGACTCCCCGGCGCGCACCCAGCGCAACGCCAATCCGGAGCCTTCCGGGCCTGTGCCCCCGATGACGGCGATCATGCCGCCTCACTTGTGGGCGCGCCAGCCCGGGTTGGATCTGGCGGGGAGTTAAGGTATTGCGTATAAAGCGTATTGCGTTGGGCGGGAACGCGGCCCAGCTCCAGGATGCGCTGTTGAAACTCCGCGACTGACGTGTATTGTCCCGCCGTTGAACCAGCCAGCCGTGAAATATTCTCCTCGAAGAGCGTACCTCCGTAGTCATCCGCGCCTGCCAGCAGCGCCAGTTGCGACAGTTCGCGGCCAAGCTTCACCCAGGAAACCTGGATGTGGTTGATTGCTCCGGCCAGCAGGATGCGCGCCAGCGCGTGTACCTTCAGGTGCTCCGTCACCGTGCCACCGCCGCGCGCCAGGCCCTGTGCAAAGAGCAGCGTGTTCTCGTGGATAAAGCCGAGAGGAACAAACTCGGTGAAACCCCCGGTGTGCGCCTGAATTTCGCGCAGCAGGAGCAGTTGATTGACCCAATGCTCGGGCGTCTCACTGTGCCCGTACATCATGGTCGAGGTGCTGCGAATGCCGCACTCGTGAGCGGTCTCGATTACTTCGCGCCATTGCGCCGAACTCAGTTTATTGCGTGACAGCACGTGGCGCACGTTGTCGTCGAGGATCTCGGCGGCTGTGCCCGGCAACGTATCCAGGCCGTTCGCCTTCAGCATCAATAGATACTCGCGAATTGGCATGGCGGTCAGCTCGACGCCATAAACCATCTCCATTGGCGAAAAGGCGTGCGCGTGCATCGCTGGCGTCGCAGACTTCACCGTGCGAAGGATGTCACGGTAGTAGAACGGTGGTAGATTGCGCGGCAGGCCGCCCTGGATGCAGACCTCAGTCGCGCCCCATTGCTCCGCCTCGCAGCACTTGTGCTTAATTTCGTCCAGGGACAGAAAGTAGGCGGTCTCGTCCCGCGGTCCCACGCTGAACGCGCAGAATTTGCATCCCACAAAGCAAACATTTGTAAAATTGATATTGCGGGTGACGACATAGGTAATGACGTCACCGACTAGCTGGCGCCGGAGTTCGTTAGCGGCAACGACCAGGCCATAGAGGTCATCGCCATCGCATTGGGCCAAAAGCAGGCATTCCTCGCGCGTCAAAATACCCCCGTCGAGCGCCGCCAATACTTTTTCCAACGCGCTGCGTATCCGCGGCGAAAGACGCTCCCGGACACCACTCCAAGTTGTCACTTGAAGCGTCTGCGGATTGCACCAGCTTAAGGCTTGCATGTTGTCCATCCCCTTACGAGCCTGGCTACTGTTGAGAGTCTTACCGAAATAAATCCTTTTCCGCCGGGCGCACCAGCTGCCGCGCATTCCCGCGGCCGCGCTGATAGAAATAACCCCGGATTATACAGGCCGGAACACCGCTATCTTTTCCGCACACCAAGCCTGCGATGCAAGCGAGTTCATCGGCGACGGCTTCCATCGTCGCATGCATCTGGTAACCGTACGCGTCGTGCCGGCCCCGATAGTCGTGCAGGACTTTCATGCCTGCGGCGCCGATTGCCGCCTCGGTCAATCCCTCTCGCCATGGGCGCCCAAAGCTATCAGCAATGATCACGGGAATGTAGTGACCCGTCCGCTTCTTTAATCGGCGGTGAATGCGAGTAGCGGATAGGTCCGGATCAAGCGGCAACAGCACAGCCGTCTGGCCTCCGTCGACATTCGACACATCCACGCCGCTATTAGCGCAGACCAGACCATGCCTGGTCTCGGTGATCAGAATGTGCTTCTTACGAACAACTCGCTTTGCCTCGCGCAAGGCCAGCTCCACTACCCGCGCATCGACCGCGTTTTCCCGAGCAAACTTCTTCGCCGCCGGGGAGGATTTCACTGACGCCAGGCTCACCCTGCGATCCTCCGCCTTCGAAACCACTTTGTGTTTCACCACCAGAATGTCGCCCCCCTGAAATCGCATGCCGCCAAGGGCGAGAACGTCAACAACTAAGTCTGCAAGCGAATCGCCGGCGGAGATCTCCCCCAGACCGCGAATTGGAATGGCGCGCAGCTCACCCACATCAGCACGGAAAAGTTGCGGGCTCGTTCTCACACTGCTGCTTCCCAGGAGTTCACTTCCCTGCTGCGAAAGCCCCAGGACCGCAGCAAGCGCTGGGCAAGGGTATCGCCCTCGCGCCCAACCAGCAGTTCCAGTTCATGGGGATTATCGACATCCAATCCGATCCCTGACATTTCCATGATGACTAACTCTTTGCCCGTACGGCTCATGGCCTCACAGTGAGGCAGAAAACTGTCATTACCAAATCGCAGGGGGATGATCGAGGCGGGCCGGCGCAGAATGCAATTGCTGCCCCGCCGATCGTAGGCGGGAACAAATACTGCGCCCTCCCTGGGCGCCGCATCGAGTACACGATGCAACTCCGCGCTTGTGATCAGCGGAATATCCGCCGGCACGACGATTGTGGTGTCATAGCCACGCCGTTCGCACCATGCTGTTGCCGTTTCGATAGCCGCCGTCTCGCTCTCGTTTCGCAGATCATCGATCAGCATAAGACCCAACTTACGGGCAATTTCCTGAGCCTTCCTGTCTCCAGTAACCACGGCAATATCAATTCGCTCGGCAACGCGGGTCGCCGCCTGCAGCACATCGCGCAGCATCGCCTCAGCCAACTGCGAACGCTGACACGCATCGAGCGCCGTGGACAAGCGCTGTTTCGCGGTCACCAGACTTTTGAAGGGAATGAGGAGGATGCCTTTCATGTTATGCATTGGCGCTCTGCGCTACCGCGCAGGCAGTCAAAACGAACTGAGCTAATCGACGCTTGTCTTCGGCAGACCGCATGATCGTGCCGGTACAGAGCACACGCAGCTCTCCATTGGCTAGCTGTGCCACCTCTGGTTCGTCGCTGTCGTCGACAATCAGAATATCGAGAAAGTCTTCGTACGCCTTAGCCACGCCGCGGATGGAACTTTGCCAACCCTTCATCTCCATCAGCTGCCCCGCCGGCCCCGATACGGCCGCCCCTCCGACGATTGGGCTGACCGCGGCGACCTGCGCTTTTCCGTTCCGCAGCCCTTCCCGAATTGCGGGAACAGCCAGGATCGGTCCGATGCTGGTCACGGGATTGCTCGGCGCCAAGATCACCGCCTCGGCATTGGCGATGCTGTCGAGTACACCAGGCGCCGGACGTGCCTGACCCGCGCCTTCGAAGCGCACTGCGTGCACCTCTACTTGATGCCGCTCGCGCACAAAGTACTCCTGAAAGCTAAGCGTACCGTTGGAGGTATCCAGCATGGTCGACACTCGCTGGTCAGACATGGGCAGCACGCGCGCCCGAATTCCGAGCTTCGTCGCCAGGATGGCTGTGGCTTCGGTCAGGGTCTTGCCGGAGCGCAGCATGGTAGTTCGAGTGAGGTGGGTTGCAAGATCCAGGTCGCCCAAGCTAAACCAGTCGGCTTGTCCGAGCTGTTTCATTCGCTCCAGACATCGAAAGCTATCGCCTTCCAGCCCCCAGCCGCGGTCCGTACTCAACAAGCCGGCAAGTCCGTAGAGCACCGAATCGACATCAGGCGAGACGTGCAGTCCCCACCAGTCCAGATCGTCACCTGTGTTCA
>Ga0335073_10000119_pt1 | contig 87970 bp, 73 predicted proteins | sample Lox_Sample_22_FD_207093 | JGI IMG/M metagenome (GOLD analysis project Ga0335073, IMG submission 207093) | Soil microbial communities from Loxahatchee National Wildlife Refuge, Florida, United States - Lox_Sample_2.2 | ecosystem: Environmental > Terrestrial > Soil > Wetlands | place: USA...
CCAAGCCGGAGAATCCCGGGTGGAGAGCCGACAAAGCGGACGTCTTGTCTCCGGCAGCGCGCAAGGTGCAACGCCGGCTGCACCAGACCATCCAGCGTATTACCGAGGATTTTGCCGGACGCTGGCACTTCAATACCTCGATCTCCGCATTGATGACCTTTGTCAATGATCTGTACGCGTATGAGGATAGCGTGCAGCGCGGCGAAGCGCCTGCTCCGTTGTCGCTGATCGCGCAGGCACAGCGCGATCTGGTGCTGATGCTGGCGCCATTCGCACCCTATATCGCGCACGAGCTGTGGGAGATGCTGGGCGAAACCTCCGACCTGTTGCGCAAGCCCTGGCCGACGTACGATCCGGCGCTGGCGAAAGAAGAAGAAGTCGAGATTGCCATCCAGGTCAACGGCAAGATTCGCAGCCGCATCGTCGTCGCGGCCGATGCGAGCGAAGACCAGGTGCGCGAACTCGCCCTCGCCGACGAGAAGGTCAAAGCCGGGATCGAAGGTAAAGAGATCGTGAAGGTGATGGTGGTCAAGGGCAGGCTGGTGAATATTGTGGTCCGGTGATGACGACCTCCGGTAGACAAGCGCTAAGCGGCCTGTCGAAACATTCAAAAGCAGATCCCTCGTCGGCCTGAAGGCCACCTCGGGATGAAACAATAAGGAACCTGCAACGGCGCACCTGAAGGTGCGCCCCTTCAAAAGACGTCTGCCAGCCTCAGGTTACGGATTCAGCAATCCGTACACATCCACTTCCGATGCGGTTCCGATGAAGACATGTCCATCGGCCACGGTGGGTACCGTAAACTTCACCGCCGGGCCTGCCGTGTCGCGACTTCCCGCCTGCGTGCTGTCATACAGCTCGTCTTGCAGGTTGATGGCGTCGTAGGCGCGAAGGATCGCCGCCCCTCCGCTTCCAGCATTGGTGGTCTCAATTTCCCACAGGATCGCGTCGGTGGTGCCGTTGGCGGAAAGCGAGGAGTTTGCGCCGTGCCCGCCATATACGTGCGTACCTTCCATGACGGGCTGGTCCGAAATCAGGCCGGTATTCGGATACCAATAGTACGCTTTCACCACATCCTGCGCTGTGTGATAGTAAATGGTGCCATTCCAGAAGGTCGGCGTGGAGAAGATGTTGTCGAACTGCTGGGTGCCGGTCTGCACCTCCTGGATAACATGATCGGTCATCTGGTATTCGCCCATGTCGTCACGGTTGATGACGAAGACGCGCCCGTCCTTGCCGCCTCCAATCAGCTCGTGCGGGTAGGGCGACGGATTTTCGGGCATGATGATGGGCGATCCGCTGCCCAGGTCGGCATCGTTATCGCGCAAGATCTGCTCATTGGAGGGCTTGAAGTAATCGAGCACGGAGAGATTGCTGTCCTCGAGACGCAGGAAGGAGTCGTTGTAATCGGGCGCGGGATCGTCCAGATCGACTCCGGTAATCAGATATAGATCGCCGGTACTGTCGTCGATGGCCGGTGTACCGCCCCACAACCCGCCGCCGGCGCCGTCGTTGGTATCGTTGAAGATCGCGGTCTGCTGCAGCGTGGCCTTGTCATATGCAAGTATCCAGCCGTGAGGGCAATGGCCGAAGGTGATGTAGATGTCATTGCTTGCCGCATCAAGCGCCAGGCCGTTCCGCTGATAACAACTGTCTTCCAGCGTGATGATGCCGTTCTGGCTGTCCTGTCCCGTGCCCTGAACTGTGCCGGTCACGATCACCGGGCCACCGAATTTCTCATTGCCGGTGGTGACATCCAGCGCGTGCAGACGATAAACCTTGTTTGCGCCCTCCATGCCGTCGGTGACAACGTAAATCGTTCCGGTGGTGGGATCGATCACCGGCGTCGAAGTGATCCCGAGTAAGGGGCTTATGCCTTCCTGGTCGTTGATCTGCAGTGGAGTTGCGAGGTGTTGCTCCCACAAGGGCTGGCCGGAAAGGCCATCAGCATCGAAGGCGTAGACCGTGTCGTTCTCGGTGGCGATGAACAGGACATTGTGCTGCGCGCCGTTAATGGTCAGGTTGGGCAGATACAGCGGCTGAGCGTAAACCTGCCCATCCACGGGCATGGAAAAGAGCTTGCCGAACTGGTTGGAGTTGACGTTGGAGGGGTTGAGGGTCGTCTCATTCAGGTTCGCCCCATCACGCACGTCGTCGTTGTGGTAGGTGAGGACGGAGACGGTTCCCGGAGGAGCCAGCGTCACGGTCACGGCCGCGTTGGCGTTCAGGGTGGGCAACGCCTGGCTGGTTGCCGTGACAGTGTGCGTACCCGGACTTCCGGGCGCGGTGTACAGTCCGCTGCCGCTGATGGTGCCAACGGTGTTGTTGCCGCCGGTTACACCATCAACCGACCAGGTGACGGCGGTATTGGTGGTTCCCTGCACGGTGGCCGTGAACTGCTGGGTGCCATTCGGCGACAGCGAGGCGCTGGTTGGCGAAAGCGTCAGCGAGAGGACGCTGACAGCGGCGCTGGCGCTCTTGCTGGTATCGATGACACTGGTTGCGGTCACGGTATGCGGGCCGGCGATGGAAGGGGCAGTGTACAAGCCGCTCGTGCTGATGGTTCCCACGCTGGGGTTCCCGCCATTGATTCCGTCCACTGACCAGGTGACGTTTGAGTTCGTTTCACCCACTACCATCGCCGTGAACTGCTGGTTGCCGCCGGTGGCGAGGATTGCCGTCGTGGGCGAAATTGTGACCGAGCCCGCGGGAAGCGGGTTCACAGTGACGGCGGCACTTGCGCTCTGGCTGGAATCGGCGACGGAAACCGCCGTTACCGTGACCTGGATGGCTACCGTGGTGGAAGGAGCCGTATAGAGGCCGGAGGTCGAGATCGTCCCATTGGCCGCATTGCCACCGGGTATGTGATTGACCTGCCAGGTTACGCTGGTGTTATTGGATCCGGTCACCGTTGCCTGGAACTGCTGGGTGGCATCGGCATTAATGCTGGCCGTGGTTGGCGAAATCGCGACTGAAACGCTGCCTGCAGAGTCGCCGTTGTTGTTGCTGGCGCCCCCTCCGCAACCCTCAGATAGAAATAAAAGAGCAGCGATGGACAACCAAATCGCGAAACGGAACGGCCGTAACATGTTGTGCCCCTTGGAGCAGCAGTGACTTTCGCGGGTGTAGATGAGCAGCAGCTTGGGCGTGTTGCTTGGGGCTGCCGGAACGTGACGGAACTAAGGTGATTTTTTGCCGAACCTGCGCCGCCCAGGGCGATCTTCCATAAAGGCCTTAGCCCGCAGAGATTAGCAGCCCCGTGGCGAAAACGTGCAACCCAAAATCTCCCCCGAAGAAGGGCAGAATCCGTGTCTAAAAATTTTCATTGTCAGCGTAGATTTATGTTGCTGATTGAGCAGAGACTCGTCTACTATCACCGCTAGTTTCAACTTGTTTCAACTGTCCTGAAGCCACTAGAGGAAAACAAGTTACAACTCAAGGTTCGATCGGCGAGCTCGCCGCGCGCTGGTGAGTCCTCGCTGGACTAGCTGACGGATCCTTCAAGAGCCTTGACAAAAGGGGTGTGTTTCTTTGTTCCGCAACGGGTTCAGAGTTCGCGTTCTTATCGGTCTCAACCTCATCGTTATGGTCGTTCTCGCTTGCGTGTGCAGCGCGCAGGCGCAACCGGGAGCCGAATCCGGAGCTGCCGATGCTTCTGCCGCAAAGACAAGTGCGGCGCCCCCTGACCAGCGTGTAGTACTCAAGATTGGTAACCAGCAGATCACGCAGGCCGCCTTCGAGCAATACCTGGCCGACCTCGAGGCCCAGCAGGGACCGGCATCTCTTAGCCGCGAGAAACTGGGCGAAAACTATGCCTCACTGCTGGTGCTGTCGCAGCAGGCGGTGGCCAACAACCTGGAGTCTTCGCCGGAAGTGCTTCGGCAATTGGCGATCGATCGAATCCAGATTCTCTCGAACGCCGAATTCGCCCGCCTGAAGGCGGAGGCAACACCCACGCCCGCGCAGATCCGCGCCTACTACGACGCGCACGCGTCGGATTTCGATCTGGTGCAGATCCGCAGGATCTTCATATGGCCGGGCGCGCCGGGATCGAAAAATCGCCTGACGACACAACAGGCGCAAGCCCTCGGTGAGGCGATCCACCACGCCTACACGACCGGCGGCGACGTCAACCAGGTCATCAACGACACGCCGCATAGCAGTGAAGATGTGGTGGTTGACAAACAGCCGCTCGTTTTCGAGCGGGGTGAATTGCCGCCCGCGATGGATAAAGCGGTTTTCGCCCTGAAAGAAGGGGAGTGGACGGAATTCAACAACGAGCCCGGCAGCTATGCTTTCGTTCAAGTCGTCAAGCGCACGCGCGAAAGTCTCGCGGATGTCACTCCGCGTATCACCAAGGAACTGCAAAACGAAGCCTTGCGGCAGAAATTGGCCGCTCTCAAGTCCAAAGCCGGTGTCTGGATGGACCAAGCCTATTTTGAGAGGAAATCTCCGGCATCGGCGCCCACCACCCAGTCCGAACATTCAGAGCAAGTTAAGAGCAGCACGGAGAGAGGAGAGAAGTGAGATGAGCCACAGCAGAATGCAGTGGTATTTTGCGCTTCCGGTTTTGTTGCTGGGGGCGTGTGTCCTTGGGTCAGGGATCGCTCAGGCCCAGACCACAACTACAGGAATTCCCTGCTCGGATATAGCGGCCAGGCATCTTCTGATACAGGACAACCTGGGAGCTGGCCGTACTCTGATTGAGTGCGGCGTGGTTCAGGGTGGCACCCCCGACAGCCTCCACGGAGCAGGCGAAGACGAACCAACGGTGCCGCCGAACGTCCTGGTCAGCACCAACGTCTGCAGCAATGACGAGTGCGTTCGCAGTGAGAGCATGGTATGGCACAGCCTGCGTGCCGGCGACAACACCACTGTGGTCAACTTCAATGCCAACTACAACGCCGGAAGCTGCTACTCGGGTATCTCCTACTCGACCGATGGCGTGACCTTCCACGAGAGCCAGGCCTTGTGCAATGGCCATGGCGAGAACATTGGTGATCCGCTGGTAGTGTTCAACAAGAAACTCAATATGTGGTTTGCCGGCGATCTGGCGACGGGCTGCGGCGGCGAGGGACTCGGTTCCTGGAGCTCCAGCGACGGCCAGACCTGGACTACGGCTTCCTGCATTCACTCCGGCTCGGCCGACGACCGGCCGTCAATGTGGGTTGATAACAATCCCTTCAGCCGGGCCTACGGCCGCATGTACGTCTCGTTCAATAACTTCAACGTGGGTGGAGGAGCGTTATACGTAACCCACTCCGATGACGGCTCGACTTGGAGCACGCCGGTGCAGTTATCCAGCAGCTTCATCCGCGACGTGCAGATCACGGGCACGCCTCCCGGACCGCCGGCGCCGAATGCTACCTACATCAGTACCGTATTTGTTGCGGCGATGGATGAAGGCGGCGGTGGCCTGGCGAGTCGCCAGAACCACATGATGCGCTCGGTCGATGGCGGTATGACCTGGACCGATGTCGTTATGGGTCCGCGCTTCACCCCGCCCGGCGACGGCATTTGCTCTTCGAACAGCTATTTCGCCCAGATGAACCCAATCTGGCGGCACATGGGCTGGGGCGAACCCGGCGTGGGCCCCGGCGGCGTGGTGCATTATGCCTTTGCGGCTCATGGCGCACTGTCCACCGGCGACATCATGTACACCCGCTCGGCCGACAACGGCAACACCTGGTCGACTCCGATCCTGCTGAACGATCCGGAGAGCAACCAGTACCAGAGTCACTGGATGCCGTCGCTGAGTGTCAACTACAACCCAGCTTCGTTTACCCAGCCCGAAGACGTAACGGTTAGCTGGTACGACCGTCGTCAGGCGACGAGCGCGTGTAATGTGGTCAGCGACCCTGGCTGCAACTACCAGCGCTACGGCGTGCAGTCGAGCGACAACGGCCAGACGTGGGGATCGAACTTCGCAGTTAGCGATCAGATCATCCCGGAACCGGCGCAGAATGATCCCGTGGTTGTCGGCTGCTACGCCGGCGACTATGACTATTCGACTGCGTTAGCCGGCAGCGCTTACGTGACCTGGACGGATGGCCGCGTCAGCGCCGGCGGCGTGCCGATTCAGAGCGTAGAAGGGGACATCGTTCCCGAACCGTAAGCCTGATTCACTTCAGGTTGTTTCCGAAGGGCAGCTCAACGGCTGCCCTTCTTTTCATCCTTCAGGCGATTGCCGTTCCCCGTATGAGATCCTCCGCCACCTGCCTGACGCTGTCGGGCTTACCAACATCCCGCCAGTAGTATGCGTCGCTGCGGAAGCCAACGATTCTCTCCCCCTGCGCTGCCAGCCGTAAATAGCAGTCGATGATGGAAAAGACTCCGTCTTCCGTCATGAGCGGGAAGATTTCTGGCGAAATCACATGAATCCCGCAAAATGCCAGCGACTGCGGCTGTTGCGCAGGGCGGACAAGTTCGAGTTTGTCCTCGGCCGTGCTGCGCCCACATAGGCGAAGCTGATCGTCGAACAATAAGCGGCGCGAACTTTCGCGCGACTGGACTGCCAGAGTCGCCAAGGAACGGCCTTCGCGATGCAGTGCAACGATCTGTTTCATGTCAATCGAGCTGATCACGTCCACGTTATGCACAACAAACGGCTCAGGGGACTCGTCTTCCAGGAAAAAATGTGCAGCCTTCTTCAAGCCGCCGCCGGTGTCGAGCAGGTCCTCCTCGCGTGAGACTTCGATTTTCATCCCGAAATCGTGGGAGCGAAGGTATTCGACGATCAGGTCGGCGAAATGATGAGCGTTGACAATGACTTCACGGATGCCAAAGCTGCGCAGGCGGGTGAGCGTGATCTCGAGCAGGGTGCGGCCGTTGATCTCGACCAGCGCTTTGGGGCGCGAGTCGGTAAGCGGGCGCAGGCGGGTGCCGAGTCCGGCGGCGAGAATCATGGCGCGCATCGTCTCACGCCTCACACTCGCGGTGTCGCACAACCACGTCAATGCCGCGTGCGCGCAGATGCTTCGCCAACTGTTCGGCCAGGTATACGGAGCGATGCCGGCCGCCGGTGCAGCCGAACGAAACCATCAGACTTTTGAAGCCGCGCTGCTGATAGTTGTCAACGCTGGCGTCCACCAGCGCGCTGGCGTGCGCGAGAAATTGACTTACGCTGTCGTGCTGGACGAGATATTCGATGACCGGAGTATCTCTGCCGGTCAGGGGTTTGAATCGCTCCTCACGTCCCGGATTCGGGAGCCCCCGTGCGTCGAAGATAAATCCACCGCCATGGCCACTGTTATCCTGCGGAACTCCGCGATGAAAGGAGAAGCTGTTGATGCGTACCGTAAGCTTCTCGGGTTCGAAGCCGCAGTTGCTCAGCTTTTCACAGTCCACCATCTTGCGAAGCGCCTGCATCAGCTCGGGCAGGGCAATGGGAAGATCGACATTGTCGAGCAGCCAGCGGACGTTATTTAGCGCGAAAGGGATGCTCTGCAGGAAATGCGATTTGCGCTCGTACAAGCCCCGCAGGCCGTATGCTCCGAGTGCCTGCAGGATCCGAATGTAAGCATACGCGTAGTAGTGACGGAGGAAGGCATCGCGATCGAGCGTGATGAACCCGGATACCTGGCTGAGGTAGTAATCAAGTAACTCCCGCCGAAGAGCGGGAGGCAGATCGGCCTTGCCGTCAAATAACAATGATGCCAGGTCGTACTGCAGCGCGCCCTTGCGTCCGCCTTGATAATCCAGAAAGTACGGCTCACCATTCCGCAGCATGATGTTGCGTGACTGAAAGTCGCGATAAAGAAAGTACCGGCAATCAGCGCTGAGCAGGAAAGCCGTCAGCCGCTTGAAATCGTTTTCCAGCCGGTGCTCGTGAAACGGCGTTCCCGATAACTGCAGGAAGTAGTACTTGAAATGATTCAGGTCCCACGTAATTGACTGCCGGTCGAAACTGCGGCGCGGGTAGCAGAGCTTATAGTTCAGGTCGCTGCCGGCATCGATCTGAAAGCGCGGCAAAATCGCCAGAACCTTGCGATAGACTGCGATGACCTGCGGAGTGATCTCGCGGCCGTCACGATTGCGCGAGAGAAACTCGTATAGCGTGGTATCGCCGAGATCTTCCTCGAGATAGGCGCCACGATCCAAATCTTCCGCATAAATCTTCGGCACCGGCAACCCGTGCTTAAGGAAATGCCGGGTGAAGCCCAGGAACGCCGCATTCTCTTCGCGAACACCGTACAACACGCCAATTGCGCTGTGCTGACCGTTACTTAAGCGAAAGAGCTTGCGCTCCGATGCCCCGAGATTCGAGCGCAGCGGCTCAATTCGCTCCGTCGCGGCGGCGAAGTGCTGCTGAAAGAGTTGGTTCAGAATCTCCATGCCCTGACGAGTACTGTCGTCTCAGTTTTAACACGGCAGCGCAGGTTCGTTACCTGCAAGAAAAAACTCCTCCTGCGGTATGCAGGAGGAGTGACAAGGTGTTCGGTTCCCCTGGGGTTAATTGACGGTGAGGCTGACCCCATTCGACTTCAGCCCGTTTACGACCACGTACAACGTGCTCGCGCCGGTTTCGATTCCCGAGGGAACGTCGAAGTAGGTGTATGTGGGCACAGCTTTGGTTTGGACCGCCATGGTGCTGTGGTTGTGCGTCTTGGCGTAGAAAACGTGGCCGGTGGCGTTGTTCTTGATCTGTACCAGGGGATAGTTCGTTGCGGTCTCGAACTCGTCTCCGAAACTAGCCGCCTGCGACCAGCCGTTGAAGAGCCGTCCAATCACGCGATATGTCTGACCGGGAGTCACGGTTGAAGGCGCGATGGTCACGATAGGATCCCACACCTGCAAGCCGCCGCCTGACGAGGTGTACACCTGCGAGCCGCCGACCAGGACCTGACCCGTAGGCAGAACGATCAGCGGATTGCCAAAGGTGTTGAGCGTTGGGGTGAACGTAGTGCCGTTGTATTCATACAGCCTTCCGGAGTTACCCTCGACCAGCACGTTGCCATTCGTCAGCAGCACGGCGAAGTTGTCGCCGGCATCGTCCCCGTTCTGGAAGTCAGGACCGGGGGCCCAGCTTCCGGGATCGTCAGGAGTGGCTCCGGGGGTGTACACGGAGGTATGACCCTCCTGCGCTCCCTGGTGAGTTGCTCCGGTCGCGAAGACTGTTCCATTGGGGCGCAGGATGGCGGGGCCGATTTCGCCCGGAGGACAGTAGGTTCCACCACCATAGGGAATGCAACCCTCTTCCGGCGGACCCTGCAGGTTGGCGATGGTGCTGCCGTCAGAAAGCCAGCGCTGCTCGTTGTAGAGGTAGTGCTCGGAGTTGGGATTATTGAGTACATCGGCGGTCAGGACTTCGCCTTCAGCCCCGGGCATCAACGTCCAGCCTTCTTCCGCGTTCCAGTCGCTCTTGCCGCTGGAGCTGATGGCGGTCCAGGTCATCGTGCTCGGATCCAGGTCTGCCATATCCATGTTCAGCTTGTCGCCGATCACAAAGTGACCGTTGGGCATGATGGTTGAGGGCGAATCGCCGATATAGCCCCAGCCGGTCGGCGGGTTCAGGTTCGTCCAGGTGTTGGCCGCGGGATCATAAACCGCGCCCAGGTTCGTCAGATCAAAGTTACCGAAGTTGTATTCGCCGCCTTCGATTAGCACCCGGCCGTCGGCTAACACCTGTGATGCGAATGCATCCGGATCGTAGTTGGACGCCAGGCTGGCTACCTGCGTCCACGTGCCGTTCACATAGCTTCCGGTGTTGTCGGGCGTGAGCTTCCACCAGTCCTGTCCCTGATAACCCTGCACCAGAACTGTTCCATCTGTGAGCAGGAATTGAATCTGGGCGCCATCGGGAGCCGAGTGGTTTAGGTTGGTAAGTGTTTGGGCCTGCAAGCCGGGCACGGCCGCAAGCAGGAGCATGGCAACAGCAGACAGAAATTTCTTCAAAGCAGTCCTCTTCCTTTCTCAATTCACAACGTGTGGCCCTTCTTGTGGCGTGCTAAATGTCCCGAGCGCGACGACTCCTTCACGGGAGGCAGGATGTCGATGCCAGAAACTCTTCCAGGGAGTGACCGCAATGCGGTGCGGGCTCGGCAAACAAAGTGCAAAAATTCTGCTTCAACCGAGACTGCGTGTCAACCCTTTTGGGTCAAAAACCCGGCTCTTTTCAATGCCTTTTGGGAAGGGGACCGGATCAGGAGGCTGATTGTCGATTGCGACAGGTTCCGTTTTCGCCCTCCTGGCGTGAAGGGGAAGCGGGTGCGAAGGCGGCAGGAAAAAGACATTTCGGACCGAAGGTGTTCACTCGGTACGACAACGTTCGCGATAAGAAGTGATTCCACACATTGAGCGAAGCTGACGGCGCTTTTGGCAGATTCCAGTCGGAAATTTTTCTCAATGCTTTCCTTTTTGGAAGCATTGGCATCATCGTTTGCGACGCCTCTCATCCTACCGTAAAACCAGCATAAGCCGGAGGTATCCCGTGAAAGCAGTCAGCTACGAAGGACCGCGCAAACTGGCGGTCGTCGATCGTCCTAATCCGAAAATAAACAAACCCACCGACGCGGTTCTGCGTGTCACCACCAGCGGCATCTGCGGCAGCGACTTGCACATGTATGACGGACGTACTCCGCTCAAACAGGGTACGGTGATCGGCCACGAGATCATGGGCGTTGTTGACCAGGTCGGCGAGGCCGTGCAGAGCATCAAGCAGGGCGATCGTGTGGTTTTGCCCTTCAATATCGCATGCGGCTATTGCTACAACTGCATTCGCGGTTACACCAACTCCTGTCTGACCATGAATCCCGAGGGCACCTCCGCCGGTTACGGTTATGCGGGGATGGGACCGTATCAGGGCGGCCAGGCCGAATACGTTCTTGTGCCATATGCCGATTTCAACTGCCTGAAGCTGCCGGGAACACCGGGCGACCAGTGGGAAGACGACTTTCTGCTGCTCTCCGATGTGTTTCCGACTGCATTTCACGCCACGGAGCTGGCCTGCGTTACCCCGGGTAAGACCGTTGCCGTATTTGGGGCCGGCCCGGTCGGATTGCTTTCTGCGTACTGCTCCGTTCTGAAGGGCGCGTCCGAAATCTATGTGGTGGATCGTCATGAGGATCGCCTGGAGAAAGCGCGAGAGATGGGCGCAACTCCGGTGAACTTCGGCAACGGTGATCCAGTGGAGCAGATTTTCGAGCTGCGCAAGAAGAATAAGGGAATCCAGCAAAGCCTCCGGCCGGGCGAGGAGAAGCTGAAGGGCGTGGATTGCGCGATTGACGCCGTGGGGTATCAGGCGCGCGACGATCATCGGCCGCAGAACGAAAGTCCGACGCAGGTGCTGCAAAACTGTCTGCGAGTCGTCAATCCAACCGGCGCAATCGGCATGATCGGGGTTTATATTGCGCCCGATCCGGGGGCTGAGACAGAAGAGGCGAAGCAGGGAATTTATCCGTTCCCGGTCGCCGAATTCTTCGACAAATCAGTCACCATGGGTGGCGGGCAGGCGCCGGTGAAACGGTATAACGAGTACCTGCGCGACCTGATCGTCAATGGCCGTGCTAAACCGGGCAAGATCGTCAGCCATCGCATTCGCATCGACGCCGCGCCCGACGCCTACGACAAGTTCGATAAGCGCGTGGACGGCTACACCAAGGTCCTGATCAAGTTTGGCCAGCAAATCGCAGCCTAAGCTTGACAGGGCACGATTCGTAGACTGGGGCTGCGGGTTCGCCACCCGCGTCCCAGCCGCACGGAAAAGTCATCCACTGGAATATCATTCTGTAGGTGACCTCTCCGCAACGCAGATTTCCCGCGCTTTCGCTCGCATTCGTCGCGCTGGTTCTGGCCGCTACCCTTTCGGCCCAGGCGCCCACCGGGGCAACGCTGCCGCTTCCATCGAGCAAAAGTCTGACCGTGCCCGTTCCCGGGTCGCCGCAGCCGACCAATAGTCTGCCGGTTGCACTCGCGCTCAGCCCCGATGGCAAGTATCTGGCGATCCTGAATAATGGCTATGGAAGCTATCCGTCGAAGTTGGAGCAGTCGATCGCGGTGCTCGATCTGGCGACCAATCAGCTGCGCGATTTTCCCGACAGCCGGCTCGGGCAGGATGCTATGCAGACCTACTTTATGGGGCTGGCCTGGAGCAGTGACGGCAAAGAGCTATATGCGTCGATCGCTTCGCTGACCGATCCAGAAGGAAAGAACACGGGCGATACCGGAAACGGCATCGCGGTCTATCAATTCGCGAACGATAGCTTGCAGCAACAACGATTCCTGAAGCTCCCCCTCGCTCCACTCCGTAATGGGCAGTATTTCGCTTACAAAGCGAAGTCCGTTCTCCGGGGCTACGCCGTTCCCTATCCTGCCGGAATTGCGGTCATAAAGGGCGTAAACAATGATCAGTTGCTGGTTGCAGAAAATTTGTCGGACGATGTGGTACTTGTCGATGCAGCCAGCGGCCGAGTGCTTCGGCGGTTTGATCTTTCGCGGGGACGGCTTGTGCCTGGCGAATTTCCCTATACCGTGGTTGCAAGTCGCGACGGCAGCCGCGCCTGGTGCTCGCTATGGAACGGCTCGGAAGTAGCCCAGCTCGACCTCCATTCCGGAAGCGTGGTGCGTCGCATCGAGCTGCAGCCGCCAAAGCTGAACATCGAGCCATCATCGCATCCCACCGCTCTTCTGCTGAGCCCGAACGAGCGGGAACTCTACGTCACGCTGGCGAATCGAGATGCCGTCGCGGTTATTGCAACCGCAGAGGGTCGCGTCGAGCGTTATCTCGATACCCGCCTTCCCGGCCAGACCTACGGCGGAAGTTTTCCGAATGCGCTCGCGCAGTCCGTGGAGGGACGCAAGCTGTATGTCGCGAATGCTTCCTCCGACGCTGTGGGAGTATTCGATCTGACAAAACCCTCCGAAAAACAGCCGGCATATTTCATTCCCACAGAATGGTATCCGACGGCGCTTACGATTCAGGGCGACGAGTTGTTTGTCGCCACGGGAAAGGGCGCCGGCACGGGGCCGAACTCGGGATGGCAAGAGAGCCCCACGCAGTCGGGCAAGGCGATTCATCCCTACATCGCAGCATTGATTCGCGGATCCATCGCTCGTGTCAATCTGCGCCAAGCCGAGGTTGATCAGCCGAAGCTGACGGAAGAAGTCCTGCGCAGTAATCGTATTGACGGGCGCACCGGCGAGATTACGTTTCAGCATGGGAACAACCCGATTCGGCACGTGATCTACATCATTAAGGAAAATCGCACCTACGACCAGATCTTCGGCGACATTCACGAAGCCAACGGCGACCCCTCGCTGGTAATGTACGGCGAGCAGATTACCCCCAACCAGCACGCACTGGCGCGACAGTTCGGCATCCTCGACAACTTCTACGATAGCGGCGAAGTTTCCGGCGACGGCCACGTGTGGTCAACCTCGGCCATCACGACCGATTACACCGAGAAGACCTGGCCGATTGTCTATCGCGGCAAAGAGCGCATGTACGACTATGAGGGATATGACGGCGATTACATTCCGATGAACGTCGGCGTCCCGGACGTCAACCAGCCGTCGACCGGCTATCTTTGGGGCAATCTCGCTCGCCACGAGCTTACGCACCGCAACTACGGCGAGTTTGTGTCGACCACGTGGTGTACCGAAATTCGGGAAGGCGCTTCCGCATCTCACCCGCGTATGCGTGCCAATAGCTCTCGTGCAGTCGGTCCGGAAGAAGCCGGACCGCCCATACAACGTGCGCCGATGTGTGTGCGCAAGGAAGTGAAGCCCGGCGACGATCTGCCGCCGAATCTGGGAGGCGGCAAGAGCCCCTATCGGTACACAATTCCTCTGATAGCGTATGACACCCCCACGAAGCCGGAGCTGAAGGACCATTACGACCCCAACTATGCCGATTTCAGACTGGAATATCCCGACCAGTTTCGCACGGATGAATTTCTGCGCGAGTTTGCCGGCTTCGTGAAAGCGCGCGCGAGCGGAAGCGGCGAGCAGTTGCCGCAATTTGTTCTGCTCCGGTTGCCCAACGATCACACCGCCGGCACGCGTCCGGGTTCGCCGACCCCTGACGCATCCGTCGCGGACAATGATCTTGCGGTGGGGCGCGTGGTGGAGGCGGTTTCAAACAGCCCTTACTGGGATGACACCGCGATCTTCATCCTCGAAGACGACGCGCAGAACGGGCAGGATCATGTGGACGCGCATCGCAGTATCGCGCTGGTTGTCAGCAAGTATGCGCCGGGGAGCGCGCAGCAGCCGGTCGTGGATCATCATTTCTACACCACCGTGAATATGATTCACACCATGGAGTCGTTGCTGGGATTGCCACCGATGAACGCGAATGATGCCTACGCTCCGGTGATGGCGCCGTTGTTTACGGGTGACGGCAAGCAGACGCCGTTTCGCGCGGACTATCGAAACCGCGATAACGGGATGATCTACCAGGCAAACGCGGCAGATGCTCCGGGCGCCAAACGGTCCTCCAAGCTCGACTTCTCCCACGCCGATGCTGCCGACGCAAATGTGCTGAACGCAATCCTATGGCACGCCGCCAAAGGTAGTGTGTCGATGCCGGCGCCACAGCACAAGGTATTCCCCGCGACAGTGACCCACGGCGATCCGGACGACTAACGCTCAGGGATTGCCGCCAAGATACTGGTTGAAGAATTTCAGCGTTTCCAGGGCGAGCTGCCGTCGTGCATCGGGCGGAGTAAACATGTGGCCTGCGTCGAGTTTGACCAGTGTGACCGGAACTCCCGCAGCGTGTAGCTTGTCGTACAGTTCCTGCGATTGCGAGGGAGGCACAGCGTTATCTTTTGTGCCTTGAATGATGAGGAACGGGGCATCCGATTTGGCGACGTGATCGACCGGCGAGGCATCGCGCCATGGCGCCGGATTCTTGCGGTAGTCACTGCCGAAGAGATTAGCCAACTCCGCGTCACCCTCGGGGTCGTGATCGGTGAGAAAGTCGGCTGGGCCGGCGACATCGACGACCGCCTGTACCCGGCTGGAGTATTTAGCGAGCGGCGCCGCTTGGTTGTGGGTGTCCTCCATGCCCAGCAGCGACGCCATTTGCCCGCCGGCAGAATGTCCGAAGGCGCCGATGCGATCGGGATCGATGTTGTACTTCCCGGCGTTGGCCCGCAGCCAGCGCACCGCGGTTTGCGCGTCATCGAGTTGCGCCGGCCAGCGATTCTGATTCCCCTGCAACAGGCGGTAATCAATCGAGGCGGCGACGAATCCCCATCGGGCCAGAAAAGTGGCCATACCACTCAGTCCGTCTTTGCTGCCGCTCGTCCATCCGCCGCCATGAATCAGCACGAGTGCCGCCCGCGGTTTGGAGGCAGGCTCAGCGGGAATGTAAAGATCCAGCAGAAGTTTTTGACCACCGGCAGTTCCGTATTCGACGTCGTGCTGCACCGAGAGCTGGGGGAGAGCCTGCGCAGAGGATTTACTCATTGCACGTTGCGCATCGGATTGCGGCGGGTTCTGCTGTGCAGCGAGGATACAGGCACACAGCAGAAGCGGAAAAAGCAACGAAGGAGCGCGAAAAAGCATGCGCATCATTATAGGAGCAGTAGCCCTGGTCAGAGCTGCTGGCGCAATACTTCACTTCCGCGATTGTCCGCGCTGATTTATCCTGTCCCTCTGGCCTGGAACCTGGAACTCTGTGCTGGCGTTCAATCCGAACGCATTCCTATCTTTATTTTGGAAGGGCAATCATGAAAATCCTGGTGATTGGAGCGGGCATGATGGGCTGGGCTGCCGCGGTCGACATGGCCCGCAGCAAGCGAGTGCAATCAGTAACGCTCGCCGATAAAGATGCGGCCCGGCTGGAAGAAGCGGTCGGGAGAATCGATCGCCTTACCGGGAGCGGCAAGGTTGTGGGATCGCACCTCGATGCCGCCGACACCGGTGCGGCCTTGGAACTGATGCGCGGTCACGACGGCGTGCTCTCGGCAGTGCCGTACTACCTTAATCTTGGGCTGGCGAAGGCTGCCATTCGTGCCGGTTGTCATTTCGTGGATCTGGGTGGCAATAATGCGGTGGTCCAGCAGGAATTCAAGCGCGAACTGCAAGCCCAGGCAGCAGGTATCGCGATCGCTCCGGACTGCGGTCTCTCGCCCGGAATGGCGTCGATCCTCGGCGGAGAACTGTTGCGGCGAATCGGTGGCAGAGCGGACGCGCTGAAGATCTTTGTGGGCGGGCTGCCGCAGACGCCGCGGCCACCGTTCAATTACCAACTGGTGTTCTCCGTGGACGGTCTCATCAACGAATACAGCGAGCCTGCGAAAATTCTGCGCGATGGTAACATGATCTCGGTCGAGCCGCTGACCGAAGTCGAGAGTTTTCGCCTGGACGGGTTCCCGGAACTGGAGGCGTTTCATACTTCCGGCGGAACTTCGACGTTGCCCGAGACTTTCCAGGGCCAGGTGGGCGAGTGCTTCGAGAAGACTCTGCGTTATCCCGGACACGTGGCGATGCTTCGCTCGCTTTACGATCTCGAACTCTTCTCGATGGAGAAGCGCCGCATCGACGGCGCTCTGGTCGCACCGCGACAGCTGACGGCGTGCTTGTTTGAGGAGAAGTTTAAAGGTAGTGAGCCTGAGGTCACGATATTGCGCGTCGAGGCGCATCATGAGGATATGATTGCGTCGTTCAGTCTCATCGACTACACGGAATCCGCGACGGGCATGACATCGATGATGCGCACGACGGCATGGCCTGCTTCCATCGTGCTGCAGATGCTGATAAGCGGCGAAGTTACGAAACGGGGCGGGATCCGGCAGGAAGTCGATGTTCCGGCCCAGCTTTTTCTTAGTGAGATGGGGCAGCGCGGATTGCACATCAACTACCGCATCGAGCAGGTTCAGGGATGCCGTGCAGAGGCCCTGGCTGCCGCTGGAGGCACCTATTGAGTTTTTTAGACCGGCTGCAACCGCTGGGATTGCTTTGTCTACGACTGGCGCTGGGTGCGATTATGATCGCGCATGGCTGGCAAAAAATCGCCAGTCACATGCATGGCATCATGGGCACGTTACCCCACCTCGGGATCCCGGCTTGGATGGCTTACCTGGTGGTCGCGGCCGAGTTCGGCGGCGGCATCCTGCTGGTGGTGGGCTTCCTTACGCGCTTCGCTGCCGCGAGCATCTTCATCGACATGCTGGTTGCCGTTTTGAAGGTGCACCTGAAGAACGGCCTCACCGGTCAGGGTGGCTTTGAGTTTCCCATGCTTTGCGGTGTGGTTGCATTCGCGCTGATCTTCACGGGGCCAGGGCCAATCTCGCTGGACTGGTTGCGGGGCAGTAAGGCCGGAAGATAGACCGTCCTTAGCAGGAAATCTCATTCCAAGTGAGTGCGAGCCGACGCTGCCGGCGCGGATCTACGCACCTCTAGGCGCTAGAAGTCGATCATTCGACCGCAAACATTGATGCGCGCGCAGGGATGGCGCCGGCAGACGCGCTCAGTACTCCGACAATTGCAACATCGCCTGGTATAGATCCTCGGCCTGCGGGAGGATCTCGTCTTCCAGAATTGGCTGATAGGCAACGAACGTGTCCTTCGCCGCCACGCGCTTTACCGGCGCGTCCAGTTCATCGAACAATTCGTCGGCGATGCGGGCCGCAATCTCCGCCCCGTAGCCCCAGCTCAGCATGTCTTCGTGAGCTACGATCACACGATTCGTATTGGCTACCGAGGTTGCGATCGCCTCCCAATCGTAAGGGTTGAGGGTGCGCAGATCGATCAAGTCCACGCTGACGCCATTTTCCCGTTCGATGCGTTGTGCCGCCTGCAAGGCGCGCGGGACAAGGGCTCCATAAGTGATCACGGTCAGGTCGTGGCCCGAACGCACGATTTTGGCCTTGCCGAACGGAATCATGTAATCCGGACCGGGATACGGCGCGCGGCCAAACGTTTCGCGGTAAAGTCGCTTGTGCTCGAGGAACATGACAGGATCGTCGCACCGGATGGCGGTGCGCAGCAGCCCATTGGCATCGAGTGCATTCGACGGAAACACCACGCGCATGCCTGGCGTATGAGTGAAGATGCTCTCGCCGCATTGCGAGTGGTAGATCGATCCGCCGGTAAGGTAGCCGCCAATCGCCACGCGCACCACGGCCGGTGAAGAGAACGCATTGTTGGAGCGCCAGCGCATCAGCGGCAGCTCGTTACGGAGCTGCTGCATTGCGGGCCAGATGTAGTCAAAGAACTGGATCTCGACCACGGGCTTCAGCCCACGCGTCGCCATGCCGACGGCGCGGCCAACAATGTTGGCCTCAGCCAGCGGCGAATTGAAGACGCGCTCGGAGCCGAAGTCGCACTGCAATCCGGCGGTCAGCTTGAAGACGCCGCCTTTGCCCTTCACTTGCTTGGCCTTCAGGTACTCCTCGCGGCTGCAATCGGCAACATCCTCGCCGAACATCACAATGCGCGGGTCGCGCTTCATCTCATCCTTCAGGCAGACATTGATGAGATCAGCCATGGTTTTATCGCCCCCCGCGCCTTTATCCGACGGAGTAGGATGTACAGCTTCCGTCTGGAACTGCGACGTTGTGGGATCCAGATCAGACGAATAGACGAATTTCCCGTAAGAGCCCGGCTCCGGCAGGGCCGCAGTCACCGCCCGGTCGCTGGCGTCCTGAATTTCGGCGTCGACTTCTTTTTCGAGCTCATCGATAGCTTTTTCGTCGAGAACCCCTTCGCGAATCAGGAACAGTTGAAAGCGCGTAATAGGATCGCGCTCAACCTCTCCCTGGCGCTCGGAGTCGGGACGATAAAGCTTCTCGTCGTCCGATAGCGAATGCGAATAAGGCCGGATAACGTGGCCGTGAACAAACGCCGGACCGTTGCCGGCACGAATGTATTCGACCGCACTTTTAAAAGCTGCGTAGCTGGCCAGCGGATCGGTGCCGTCGACTTCCGCGAAATGAAAATTCGGAAATCCCTGAACCAGCTTGCTGATGTTGCCGCCGGCGGTGCCAACCTCGACGGGTACCGAAATCGCGTATTCGTTGTCTTCTACGAGAAACAGCACCGGCAGCTTGAGGTTTGATGCCGAGTTCAGCGCCTCCCAGAATTCGCCCTCGCTGGTGGTGCCGTCGCCACAGGAAACATAAACGACCTCGTCGCCCTGAAACAGTACGTCCTTGAACTGGCGGTAATCTCCGTTTGCCTTCTGCGCAGCTTCGGGATTTCGGCTGAAATACCGCCCGGCTTCGGCGCAACCCACGGCTTGGAGGAATTGCGTTCCCGTCGGCGACGACTGGCTCACGATGTTGAGCTTTTTGTGTCCCCAATGCGAAGGCATTTGACGTCCGCCGGAGTTCGGATCCTCGGCGGCACCGACGGCCTCGAGCAGTTGCTCGTATGGCGTCATGCCAATCGTCAGGCAGAGAGCGCGGTCGCGATAGTAGGGATAGAACCAATCGTAGCTGGGACGCAGCGCCATACCGGCTGCTACGAGCAGGGCCTCATGTCCGGCGCCGGAAATCTGGAAGAATATCTTCTGTTGGCGCTTGAGCAGAATCTCGCGGTCGTCCAGCTTGCGCGACAGATACATCAATCGATAGATGTCGATCAGTTGCCGGGGCGTGAGCCCTTCGTATTTCTCGGTTTGGGTCTTCTGCGCGACCGTGGGTTTGGGCTGTGCCTTTGTGGTTGCCATCCTATACCTCAGCAAAAAGTACGGAGCCAAGAATGCGGCTCAAACACGTTCCTTTATTGTAATGGCTCGGCAGGGCTGTGCTTGGCTAATACGCGTGAACCCGTACCGAGGGTCTGAGTGCCGGGCGCGGAGGCCGCGAGCCACTATACTTAAATCCGAAGCCAATGATACGCATCTCCCGAGCCATTCCGCACAACAGGATCAGGCTCGTCATATTTGATTTGGACGGGACGCTGCTTGATTCAGAGCGCGACCTTGCCGCCTCGGTCAACGCCATGCTTACGCAATACGGGCGCAAGGAGCTGCCGCTGGAAGTGATCGGAACCTATATCGGCGATGGCGCGCCCATGCTGATCCGGCGGGCATTGGGGGATCCGGCTGATCGCGAGTTTCTGCAGGAGGCACTGAATTTTTTTCTGATCCATTATCGCGAGCACAAGCTCGACACCACTCGGCCGTACGACGGCATCCGGGATGCGCTGCTCAGGATTGCGCAGAGCGACGGTTCTCGCCGCAAGCTCGCCGTGCTGACCAATAAGCCAGTAAGGGTTTCGCGCGATATTCTCGCCGGCCTGCGTTTCTCAGAATCTTTTTTTCGGATTTACGGTGGCAACAGCTTTGAAACCAAGAAGCCCGATCCTCTAGGCGCTAAGACGCTGTTGAAGGAGGCGGGCGTGAGTGCGGCGGAGGCCGTTATGGTTGGAGATTCGCAAGTTGACGTGCTGACCGCGCGAAATTCCGGCATGTGGAGCATCGGTGTGAGTTATGGTTTCGCGCCCCGTTCCTTGGAAGTCGCGGTGCCGGACGTGCTGGTGGATACACCGGCTGAGTTGGCAACGGTTTTGGCGGGCGAAACTACTTAGCCCCGGTCGCACGGGCCATCGGCGAATCAGCGTTCGCCCTTCTCCAACCGGAAATCCAAGCGCCGCCGAGCAGCAGAACCACGGGAAAGCACTCCAGCGTGTAGCGCGGTTCGGGATTGGCCAGGGTTCCCAGGAACGCGGAGCGCAACAACACAAACAGCAGCATCATTGCCAGATAGCGCGGCCGCGGACCCCGCACCACACCCATGATTGCGGCCAGAATGAACAGCAAGTTCAGCCCACCTATAAGGACAGCCGCAGTTGAGCTTCCTGGATCGTCGCTGAACTCCCACCAGCGCGAGTCGAGAGACAGCATCTCGGTTCGCGGGCGCAGCCACATGTCGATGATGCGCAGTGCGGGCAAACCCACGTAATAGCGAAGCGGGTTATCGGCGATTCGTTCCCGGGCGAGTTCTCGAAAGCGCACATTGAGCGCGGGATTCACGACGAGAATTTTGTTGTAGGCGTCGATGATCGCGAGAGTTTGTGCGCGCTGGAGACCGTTATCGAAACTCCGCGAGGGCAGCAGAGTGGGATCAATTTTGCTGTCCGGGACCTGCCAGTAAATTTCTTCGGTCGACACGTAGTCCGCCGCCCATGTCTTGACCCATTGATTGAAGCCGTCAGGCACAAACTCGTCTGGATCGCTGGCTGACTCCGGCACCAGCGGCTGGAAGCGATGGAAGTCATGCCAGTTGCGGATCGTCCAAGGGACGAGCGGGGCGACCGCAATCACCACAATCAGCGCTGCCGCCAACAAGAGCGAACTGCGCTGCGCCGGCATGTGCCACATTCTCCAAACTAAGTACGCACCTATGGCGATCAACAGAATGCCGCCATCGGGGCGCAGCAGAATGCCGCAGGCCAGAGCAATGCCGCACCAAATCCACGGGGACAAGGCTCGTCGCATAGTTTGGAGAGAATTCAGTCCGGCTGCGGCCGCGTCGAGAGCAATCGCTGCGAAAAAAATGCTGAGCGTCTCGGCCAACGGGGCGACTGTGTAGTTCGCGGTGGAGGGACAAAGTGCAGCCAGCAGAAAGACAAACCTTGCAGCACGCGCAGAGACCGTCCGTCGAGCGAGATCCGCCAGAAAGAAACAAGCCACAAGGTCGATGACGATCTGCACCAGCAGCACCGCGTGATAATGCTCGCGGCCAAAAAGAACGAAGCAAGCGGCCAGGAATGCCGGGTAGCCGGGCAGGCGAATCCAGGTCGGGCGGATTCCTTGGGCATGGGTCAGGCCGAAAATGCCGTGATTAAGCCAATTTTTTGCGATGTCGCCGTAGATGAGCGCATCACCGGTCACCTGCGGGAAGCTGAAATACAAAACGAGACGGAGCGCGAGCGCCGCGGCTGTGACCAGGAGAAAGAAGTTTCGCTGCTGGATCAGCATTCGCCAGAACGGAATCGATTCCGACGTGCCAGAAAACTCGCGATGAAGCCGGTACACGACGCGACTATAGCATTCCAGATGCAGCGGCCGCCGCCGGTCTCCGCCACCGAAGCTTAGAACGAGTATCCCGCTCATTGCTTCTGCCTGAGATTTACCCCAGTTGCCTTTGCCCCGGTGCGCCACGAGCCAAAATTTAGCTCCGGATAACGATACAAACTGTTGACGGCCAGCGGGTTAGATCGTCAAAAGCAGGGAGTATCAGCTGCTCCTCCGGGGTCAGTGGCCGCCAGGTGCGAAACGGCGAGTAAACAGGGCAGTGGATGTCCGATCTCCGCTGGGAGAGTAGCTGCAATAGTCGTTCGTGATGGCGAATCTTTCCTGTCCAAGTCGTGTTACTACATCAGGAAAAGGCGCCTCGTACCGAAGACCAGAGCTGATGGCTCGCGGCGTCGGCCGCGGTTGCTCTGGTCCCTGCCCGCATTTACGATAAAGCTCGCACGATGCGTCATTCCAAGCAGATTTTCTTTGATCCCGAGCGTAAGCGGTGGCGCCGCCTGCGATGGATTCTTGACGCCAGCGTGCTCGTCGTAACTCTGCTACTTGTTCTGTTCGTCCTGTCTGTATTGCGAAGTTCCTCGGTGCCCGCAGTTAACCTGCCGGAGGTCAAAAGGCCATATCATGCGCTGAAACCGGAACAGAAGCGCAAGCAGGCGCGGCGTTTGAACACTCACCGCAAGACCAAGCGGCCCGCCTCGCAAGTGGTTTTGAACTCGGATGAAGGAATTCGTGGCGCCTTCTATGTTCAATGGGACGCCGCCAGCTTCGCCTCGTTGAAGGAGTATTACCCCCAGATCGATTTGCTGTTTCCTGAATGGATGCACGTGCTCACCGCCGATGGACGGCTGCAGGCCGTGACCGAGTTGAATACGCCTTACGACGTGATCGATCCGAAGGGCAGGCCACGGCCGATCGATGACAAGGTTATGGCCTTTCTAAAGGGCGAGAAGGCGCAGACGGAAGTCTTCCCGGTAGTCGACAGCGTCTCCCCTATTACGAACAATTGGAATCCGGACATCGACAAGTTCCTCGCTGATCCGGCTGCGCGGCAACGCTTCCGTGAGGAGGTATTAAAGTTCCTCGCCTCCGATCAATACAAAGGATTGACGGTCGATATCGAGGGATTCCCGGATGACTCTCGCGACGATTTCCACGCGCTGATTCAGGAGCTTCAGGGCGATTTGCATGCCAAGGGCCTAAAGCTCTATGTCGTCGTCCCGGTTAACGAACTCGACAATTACCCCGACATCGCCGAGGTTTGCGACGGTGTGATCCTGATGAACTATGACCAGCATTACCCCGGCGGAGATTCTGGTCCGGTTGCCAGTCAGGATTGGTTCGTCAAGAACCTGCAGGACGCCTTGCAGGTGATTCCAAAAGACAAGCTGATCTGCGCGATTGCCAACACGGGATACGACTGGGCGATGAAGAAAGGGCAGCAGCCGAAGATGCCGCCGGAAGATGTCCACACGGTCTCGGCACAAGATGCATGGCTCGAGGCGTCGGACTCGGAGACGGACGTTAACTTCGACGACGATGCCATGAATCCGCATTTCGCCTACCTGGATGGCAACATCCGGCACGATGTGTGGTTTCTGGATGGCGTGACCGCGCTCAATCAGATGCGAGCGGCCCACACGCTGGGTATTGATACGTTTGCCCTCCTGCGCCTCGGCTCGGAGGACCGGTCGATCTGGGCAATTTGGGACAAGCCGTTCGAACCGGGGGCCACGGAGAGGCTGAACTTCGTTCCTCCCGGCCAGGATGTCGATATCGAAGGGCAGGGTTCGATTCTTCGTATTCAGTCACGTCCCTCGCCGGGGGAGCGCAAAATCACCGTCGATCCGCAGAGCCACCTGGTGAGCGACGAGATTTTCCAGACTCTGCCTATGCCGTATGTCGTCGATATGTACGGCGGCACGCAGCAAAAGAAGGTCGCCATCACCTTCGACGATGGGCCCGATCCGCAGTGGACGCCGCAAATTCTGAATGTGCTGAAGAAGTACAACGCAAAGGCAACGTTCTTTCTCATCGGCGCCGAGGTGGAAAAGTTTCCTGGCGTCGCTAAGCGGATTTACAGCGAAGGGCATGAGATCGGGAATCACACTTTCACCCATCCGGATATTAGCAATATTTCCAAGCGCTACTTCGAAGTAGAGTTGAACCTGACGGAGCGGCTCTTCGAAAGCAAGCTGGGCGTGAAGCCGATCTTCTTCCGGCCACCCTATGCCATCGATGAAGCGCCGGATACTGCCGATCAGGTGCGTCCGCTGGAATTGTCGCAGGACTTGGGCTATATCGCCGTGGGAGAGAAGATCGATCCCAACGATTGGCGCGACAATCCGCGCCGTCCGGCCAAAGACCTGGCCGACGATGTGCTGGCCAACCTGCCGCCTTGTGCGCCCGGCAATCTGCGTTGCGGAAACATTATCCTGCTGCATGATGGTGGCGGCGATCGCAGCCAGACGGTGCTGGCACTGGACATGATCCTGAAGGGTCTGAAGGAGCGCGGTTACCAGGTCGTTCCGGTCTCGGAATTGATGGGCAAGACACGCGCCGACGTCATGCCTCCGATCTCGACCAATGAGCGTTGGGCCGCGTGGATCGACAGCTTGAACTTTTCGCTCTTCGGCCTGATCCAGTCCTTCATTATCTTCGTCTTCTTCGTCGGGGATGTACTGATGAGCGGCCGCCTGATCGTGGTTGGCGCGCTTGCGATCTATGATCGGCTGCGGCAGCGTACGAACAGCTTCGAGCCGAATTATCGCCCCGCAGTCGCGGTCCTGATACCGGCGTTCAACGAGGAGAAGGTCATCGAACGCACGGTTCAATCGGTGCTGGACTCCGACTACCCGCGGCTGCGAGTTATCGTAATCGACGACGGTTCGCAGGACGCAACCCTCGAGGTCACCCGCACCGCTTTCGCCCAGGAAATCAGAAATGGCCGGGTCACCGTTTTAAGCAAGCCGAACTCGGGCAAGGCTGACGCCTTGGATTACGGCCTGGAGCAGGTCGCGGAAGAGTTGTTCGTCGGCATCGACGCCGATACGATCGTCGCACCCGATGCGATCTCCAGGTTAGTGCCGCACTTCAGCGATCCAAAGGTCGGCGCCATCGCCGGCAATGCGAAGGTCGGAAATCGTGTGAACCTCTGGACGCGCTGGCAGGCGCTGGAATACATCACCAGTCAGAACTTCGAGCGTCGTGCGTTGAATACGCTGAATGCGGTAAGCGTCGTTCCGGGTGCGATTGGGGCTTGGCGCACGGCTGCTGTATGCGAGGTCGGCGGATATCAGCACGACACCGTGGCCGAAGACGCCGATCTCACGATGGCGCTGCTCCAGGCAGGCTACCACGTGAATTACGAAGACCGGGCATTGGCGTACACCGAAGCTCCCACCACAGCCAACGGGCTGATGAGACAACGTTTCCGCTGGTCATTCGGCATTATGCAGTCCGTGTGGAAGCATATCGACGCAATGAAGCAGAAGGGCGCGCTGGGGTGGGTGGCGATACCCAATATGATCATCTTCCAGATCCTGCTGCCGCTGGTGTCGCCGTTCATCGATATCATGTTTGTCGTGGGCGCCGTCAGCTATTTCGTCGACAAGTACCGCCATCCCGAATCCGCCAATCCGGCGAACTTCCACAAGCTTGTGGTGTACTTCGTTCTCTTCATGGTGATCGATTTCATAGCTTCGGCACTTGCCTTCACGCTGGAGCGCCAACAGCCTGGCGGCAAACGCGATTTCCTTTTGCTCGGGCATGTGTGGCTGCAGCGCTTTGCTTATCGCCAGCTGTTCTCGCTGGTACTGATCAAGACATTGAAGCGCGCGATCGAAGGCCGCGGCTTCGCCTGGGACAAACTCGAACGGACCGCGAGTGTGAAGCAACCGATCGCGCTGGCCCACGAAAGGCCAGTGCAGTGAGTCCAGTTCCTAAGCCTGCCCTCGACCTCAGCGTAAACGTTGCGGGCGTCACCTTAAAGAATCCGGTGATTGCCGCCAGCGGCAGTTTCGGTTACGGTGTGGAGTTTGAAGATATCGTCACCCTGAACCGATTGGGCGGCTTCGTTACCAAAGGCTTATCCCGCGAGCCTATGCCCGGCAATCCCCCACCGCGCTTGTTTGAAACTGCTGCCGGCATGCTGAATGCAATCGGGCTGCAAAACATCGGCGCGCGCGCCTTCCTGGACGAGAAACTCCCGGTACTGCACAACATCAGCGATATCGTCTTTTTCTGTAACGTATTCGGCCACACGCAGGACGAATACGAGGATGTTGTGCGCGTATTGAATGAGGGCGAAGGAATAGCCGCGTACGAACTCAACGTTTCCTGCCCGAACACCCGGTGCGGTGGCATCACCTTCGGTAGCGACCCAAAGATGCTGTTTGAGGTAGTGAGCGCAGTCAAGAAGATTGCCACCAAGCCGCTGGTGGTGAAGCTCTCGCCCAACGTCACCAGCATTCCAGAGGTCGCGCGTGCGGCTGAAGACGCCGGCGCCGACGCGGTCTCCCTCGTGAATACATTCGTCGCGATGGCCATCGACGCCGAAACCCGTAAGCCGAGAATCTCCAACATCACCGCTGGACTCTCCGGTCCCGCGATCAAACCCATCGCGGTGCGCATGGTATGGGAAGCGGCCAAGACCGTGAAAATCCCCGTCATCGGCATCGGCGGCATCAGCACAGCAGAAGACGTTATCGAGTTCATGCTGGCCGGCGCGACGGCCGTCGAGGTCGGAACGGTAAACTTCTGGGACCCATGCGCGTGCGAGAAGCTGGTGGATTCATTGGAAAAGTGGTGCGTGGAGCACCGGATTGAGAAGATCAGTGATGTAACCGGCGGATTACAGGCAGGCTGATCACGCTGTCGTTGCCGCAGCGTTTTCCTGCAACTTCTTCACACTGGTCACCAGGTCCGGATCAACGAACAGAATGCTCGCGGTGTGTGTGATCTCGAACAGCCGTTTCACCTGCTCGCGTGGTCCGGCAATGCGCAGGCTTCCCCCGCGATGATTCAACTCGCCAAAGATGCGCATGATGATGCCAAGTCCCGCGCTGTCGACTACCTCGACATGGGTCAAGTCGAGCGCCAGTTTCCGCACTCCCCCTTCAATCAGGGATTGAATCAGAGCCTCAGTTTCGCTCAGGCGAGTTCCCAGGGTAAAGCGGCCGGCACAGGAGATGCCGGTTACGTCCGGCTCGAATCGGAAGACTTCGGTTTGCAGGATCATGGATTGAGGATCTGCGGCTGAATGTCTGACACAGTAGCATGAGCGCGCAAGCCTTCAAAGGCGAATTTTGTCAAAAGCTGTTTTTTGTCCTCGTTCGGTGGTTGCGCGGTTGTGGTCAATATCCAGAAGGAACTATGCTAGTAGTCTCTTTCGCGCCAGCCGCGCGTCTATCGAGGAGGGTACTCTCATGCGACGGTCGTCCTGCTTCCGCGCTGTTCTGTTCTGCGTGATTGCGATGGTTTCACTCGGCAGCATAGCGCTGGCCCAAAACTACGTCGCACCCAGCACTCCGGTGGTCGGCTCCTACAATACCGTGACCGCAAATGCGCCGGTGCCACGCCCTCTCACAACGCCCTGCACGGTAACGTTGTTTCAAAATTTCGATTTCGATGACTTCAATCCGCGGTCTTTCAACTACACGCCTCCGGCTAATTGTCCGGGGCCGTGGGCCGCGGTAGTTTTTGAAGCGGATTGGTGGGTTGATGCCGGCGTGCAATACGATCGCACCACCAACATCTGGCTGGGCGGCACTAACATCTTTTTTGGCACAACGGCTGAGCCTTCCTCCAACTTCATTCGCCACTGGCACACAGAAAGCAATCTGACCGAACTCAGCCCGGTGTTCACGATTCCGCAGCAGGGCACGGCGATTCTGGGCAATCTGGTCAACAATCAGTACACCAGCCACTATCACGGCAGCGCGTATTTGCAGTTCTACCCGCTGTCGCAGGGCCAGAACCCGCCTCCGGCCGCAACCCTGGTGCTGCCGCTGTCGGCGGGAGCGACCGGCGGAACGGTCTCGCTGAGCACGCCCAGTGACCAGCTTGCCGCCACATTTACTCTGCCTACGAATATCGAGCGTGCCTACCTGGACGTGTTTTTGCAGGGCCAAAATGACGATGAGTTCTGGTACACCTGCGCTCCGACAGACCTCGCCGGTGAGTTGGATTCCTGCCCCAGTACCGGCTTTCGCGAGGCCGAAGTCACGATCGATGGAACTCCGGCCGGCGTCGCGCCCATCTATCCGTGGATCTTTACTGGCGGTATCGATCCATTCCTGTGGCAACCGATTACGGGTGTTCACACCCTGAACTTCGAACCTTATCGTGTGGACCTCACTCCTTTAGCGGGCGTATTGAGCAACGGCCAGTCGCACACTGTAGCCGTCAGCGTCTACAACGCGGACAACTATTTCTCGGCCACCGCAAACCTGCTGCTCTATCAGGATCTGAATTCGACACAAGTGACCGGTGCGGTAACCACCAACACCATCGGGCAGCCCGATCCTGTGGTAACACAAAATATCGTCAACAACGGTACCTACGCCGCTGGGCCTGTCTCGGTCAACTCCACCCGCGGCTTCACCCTGGAAGGCTACGTACAGACTTCGCACGGTATGGTGGATACAAAAGTCGTGCAGAGCATCGACTTTAATAATGGGCAGGCCTATTACGTCCTGCAGAATGGCTCGGTCGACAATCAGTTCATCGGGCTCATTACAAATATCTCTTCCGTTACCACGACCACCGCGGGAAGCAACATTACGACCAATGCAACCCAGTACTCGTGGCCCTTGGGGCTGCGTTACGCCTTCACTGCAAATCCCGATGGATCATTTGTGCAGGCCACCCAACTTCACCAGGGATTCAGTAAGAACGTACTGGTTGAACTCAATGGCAACCCTGCGTACTCCAGCACCTTCCTGGACGAAGTTGCGCCTACGGACACATTGAGCGTCGACTCTTCCGGAAATTACACCCTCAGCAATCAGACGAGTTCGGAGACCTATCAGTACTCCAATTCCAACGGCGCTTGCTGGAACCAGACGATCAGGGCGGCTGCCGGAGCCTTGACGTCGGTACAGGGAGGAAGCTGTCAGCAGGGACGCAACGGAACGATAGCAGCGAAGTAGCGCTTCGCAAAAAGCAGGAATGCCCCGTTCGGATTTTTGTCTGGACGGGGCAGTTTATTTGCGCAAAAGGTAGCTACGTGCTCTTGGCCTTCGCGCGAAACTTCTCTTCAAATTTTGACTTGCTGACGATGGCGCGACCAATCGTTCCATGTCCGATCACCCGAGCCCCGTCATGCGCGCTCACACGAAACGTCAGGAAGCGGCCATTGATTTCCTGGAGCACAGCCTCGCACCGGACCGTCGTTCCGATTCCGCTGGGTGCCCGGTGGCTAATGTTGATCGCGGTGCCGACACTGACCTCGTCGCCCTCGCAGAATGGCAGCAGCGCCTCGAAGCCCGCAGCCTCCATCCAGCCGATCATGTGCGGCGTGGATAATACCGGCGGTAGCTCCGCCTTCCACGCGCTCAACGTGTGTTGAAACTCCACCCGCCGTTCGGTCTCGCCGCGTGTGCCAATGGGGACAGGTTTTGCCATAGTTCGAGAGTAATGCGCCTGCAGTTTACTTGTCATCCAGGTGCACTCCGTTTTGTGACGTGCAAGCTTCGTCGGGCGGGCGCATTAGGCGCTGCTCTCGTCCTGTGCTCCTCACCGAGCTGCATTCGCGGGCGGAAGCTGCCCTGCCCACGTTTGTCGACGATACCCACATAGCAACCCGGTTGTCAGCCACTACATCCCGACTAAGAGGAAGGAGGTTGTTATGCGAAAGGGAACATTTATTGGGGCCTTCCTTGCGCTCTTCCTTGGCGCGAGTTTCTGCGTTGCCCAGCAACAGAGCTCCAGCCAGACGATGCCCACGGGAAAATCCTTTATCAAGAAAGCCGCTGAGATCAATCTGGGTGAGATCGAGCTGGGAAAGCTGGCTGAGCAAAAAGCCAATAATCCGGCAGTCAAAGACTTTGGAAAGCGAATGGTCGAAGACCATACTAAAGCCCAGAATGAGTTGCAGCCGCTCGCGAAGCAGGAAGGAGTTGCGCTGCCAACCCAGCCAGGGCCGACGACAACCGCGCTAGATCAGAAATTGTCCAGCGCATCGGGCGCACAATTCGACCAGATGTACATCGATCACATGCTCTCTGGACACAAAGGGGCCATCGACACCTTTGAGAATGAGATCGAGAACGGTAACAACTCAGCTATAAAGTCATATGCGGAGAAGGTTCTACCCGTTATTCAGGACCATGTTCGCATAGCCGAAGACGTAGATGGAAAGATGGGTCAAGCCGGAAAACAAGGCTTGGATGATGAATATAAGGCCATCACAGCCAGTGCCAGTGCGGAATGAAAGATTGGCATGAATTCTCCAATCGCGACGACTTGAACCTGATTCGCAAAAGACTCGGGCGGCCATTCCGGCCGCCCCCTTTTGATTTCTTGATTGCTGATCGTTGTCCCTTACGCCTGCGCCGGTCTCTCGCCCGGAGCCACGTTTGGCTGCTGGCCGGGAACCGGCTTCAACACATGCTGGACGTCTTCCTTTTCTTTTTCTTTGTCGGAAGGCGCATTCGGATTCACACGCGCCGGTAGCTCTTTGCCTTCGATGAGTAACTGAATATCGTTGGCGTCGATGACCTCGCGCTCCAACAGCGCCATCGCGATTCTTTCCAGAATCGGACGGTTGCTCTCCAGGATGTGACGCGCCGAGTTGTAGCCGTCGTCCACAAAGCGCCGCACTTCGCTGTCGATCTTCATCGCGGTTTCCTCGCTGAAATCGCGATGCTGGCTGATCTCGCGGCCGAGGAAGATCTGCTCTTCCTTCTTGCCGAAGGTGATCGGTCCCAGCGAGGACATACCGAATTCGCAGACCATCTTGCGGGCCAGGTCCGAGGCTTGCTCGATGTCGTTGCCGGCGCCGGTGGTCATCGTGTTGAGGAACAGCTCCTCGGCTACGCGTCCACCCATCATGATGGCCAGCCGCGTTTCGAGGTAGTCGCGCGTGTAGGTGTGCTTGTCGTCGATGGGCAGTTGCATGGTTACGCCCAGCGCCATACCGCGCGGGATGATCGTCACTTTGTGCAGCGGGTCGGCGTGCTCACGCATCGCCGCCACCAGCGCATGGCCGGCCTCGTGATACGCGGTGACCTTTTTCTCTTCATCCGAGAGCAGCATCGACTTGCGCTCGGCGCCCATCAGCACCTTGTCCTTGGCCTGCTCGAAGTCCCACATCAGAACGGTCTTGCGATTCTGACGCGCGGCATTCAGCGCGGCTTCATTCACCATGTTGGCCAGGTCGGCACCGGAGAATCCCGGAGTGCCGCGTGCCAGAACGCCAAGATCGACGTCGTCGCTGATCGGGATCTTGCGGGTGTGTACGCGGAGAATTTCTTCCCGCCCGCGAACGTCAGGTCGCGAAACCACCACACGGCGATCAAAGCGTCCGGGACGCAGCAGCGCCGGATCGAGGACGTCAGGGCGGTTGGTTGCGGCGATCAGGATAACGCCTTCGTTCGACTCGAAGCCGTCCATCTCAACCAGTAACTGGTTCAGGGTTTGCTCACGTTCGTCGTGTCCACCGCCGAGACCAGCTCCACGATGACGTCCGACTGCGTCAATTTCGTCGATGAAGATGATGCAGGGAGCATTTTTCTTGCCCTGCTCGAACAGATCGCGAACGCGGCTCGCGCCCACGCCAACGAACATCTCGACGAAATCCGAACCGGAGATGCTGAAGAACGGCACGTTCGCCTCGCCGGCCACTGCACGGGCCAGCAGGGTCTTGCCGGTTCCCGGAGGTCCTACGAGCAGCACGCCCTTGGGAATACGGCCACCCAGTTTCTGGAACTTCTGCGCCTCGCGCAAGAACTCGATGATCTCTTTGAGCTCCTCCTTGGCCTCATCCACGCCGGCGACATCTTTGAACGTCACCTTCTTCTGCTGCATGGAGAGCAATCGCGCGCGGCTCTTGCCGAACGACAAGGCTTTATTCCCGCCGGTCTGCATCTGGCGGATCATAATGAACCAGAGCGCACCCAGAAGGATAAACGGGGCAAGATTGAGCAGCCATGTTGGCCAGCCACCGCCCTCCGCATTTTTGACGGTAATGTTAACGCCCTTATCCCGCAGCTCTTTATACATGTCCGGGTAAGAGGTGGGGACCGTCGTGCGAAAACTGGCTTTATCGTTCTTGAGTTTGCCGTGGACTTCCTGGCCGACAATCGTCACTTCACTGACGTTGCCCTGATCCACGTTGGAGAGAAACTCCGAAAAGGTAAAATCGCGCTCCTTCGCGCCCGAGTTCGCGCCTTTCACGACCTGCCATAACAGCACGCCGGACAACACGATCACGAGCCAGAACACGACTGTTTTGACCGTCGAATTCACTGAAAACTCCTCTTGCAAGGGGCCGACACTAACCGCTCTCAGAACTTAGATGCCGCCCACATACCCGGGGTACCAAATTCCTGGCCCACACAGATTGTAACCCGTACCTAAACGGAACGGTGCAAAAGACTTGGGCAAAAATGCAGGGCGAAGATGCGGCCCGCGGATGCACCCAACCCCCAGAGTCCATCGGGATTGCAGATGCGCCACTCCTCATATTGACGTGCGGCGCTCACAATGAGAAGCCCGATTCTGGAACAAAGCTGAATGCGACCAGCGATCGACGACCCAGCAGCCGATTGAGTCATTTTTCTCTTGGTTGAATCTAAAAGCTGTCGTCGGACTGGTACGCCGTTTGCTGCGGCTCCGCCATCTCCGGTACAATCAAGACTTTGCGACAACCCATCAGGAGTTTCCCATGAAGGCAGCCATTCATCCCGGCTATGACCAAGTGCGTGTTCACTGTGCGTGCGGTAACACTTTTTTGACCCGTTCGACCCATAAAGGCGATATCAACGTCGAAATCTGCTCCGCTTGCCACCCGTTCTTTACCGGCAAGCAGAAGCTGGTCGACACCGCAGGTCGCGTCGAGCGTTTCCGCCGCAAGTACGCAAAGGCCGAAACCGTCAAGAAGTAGACTTCGCCGGCAAAGCTTCCGAGCCCCCACACGTTGTGGGGGCTTTTTCCTGCAAGGATTGCTACCGCCGCTGTAGTCCGTTATCATCGCGGGCTGAACTGCGATGCTCAATCCAACAACGCAAGCTAAACTGCGCGCCATAATTTTGCTCGCAGCTCTGACGTCTTCCTTCGCTCTGTCTGCACAGCAGAAACCTTCCTCCGACGTTATCTGGAAGTTCGCCGTCTCCGGTGACTCCCGCAACTGCGGGGATATTGTGATGCCGGCGATCGCCGCCGGCGTTCGCAAGGATGGTGCGGCCTTTTACTGGCATCTGGGCGACTACCGCGCGATCTCCAACATCGACGAGGATTATCGCCGTACCCACCCTCAGGCGAGCATTTCGCAATATTTCGCGGACGCGTGGCCGGATTTTATTCAACATCAGCTCGTCCCATTCGGCGATCTACCCGTTTTTCTGGAGATTGGCAATCACGAACTGGTGCCGCCGAAAACCCGCTTGGAATACATCGCTCAGTTTGCCGACTGGCTCGATCAGCCGGTCGTACATCGCCAGCGGCTGCTGGATGACCCCAACAATCATCTGCTCACCACCTACTACCACTGGATCGATCGTGGAGTCGATTTCATCAGCATGGACAATGCTTCGCCCGACATGTTTGATAAGGCGGAGATGTCGTGGTTCAAGATGGTGCTGGCCAAAGATGCTAAGAATGATTCCGTCCGCAGCGTGGTGCTTGGGATGCACGCTGCGCTTCCCGACAGCTCTTCAGCGGGCCACAGCATGAATGATTCGGCACAGGGTACAGTTAGCGGGCGCAAGGTTTACGCACAGTTGTCGACTTTTCGCAGCACGACCCATAAGAATGTGTACATCGTTGCCAGCCACTCTCACTTCGTGATGAACGACGCCTACAACACGGCCTGCCATAAAGGCGATGTTCTGCCCGGTTGGATCATGGGAAGTGCGGGCGCGATCCGCTACCGGCTGCCGACAGATCGCGCCTTATCTACCCTCGACAAAACCGACGTTTACGGCTATCTGCTGGGTACGGTCGCCGCGGATGGAAGCATCAGCTTCCAATTCAGGGAAGTCAAACAATCTGACGTGCCGGCGAGCGTAGTGAAGCAGTTCTCGGAAGAGCAGGTAAAGTGGTGCTTCGAAGAGAACAAGTCGAATTACGCGCCGGCGAATCCGAAATGCGATGTGCCCTCTCCTACCTCTGGCGATGAGGACTAGCGGGCCGGCAGCAATGGCGCGGTATTACCAGCGAATGGGCCCCTAAGGGCTGTGCGCCTGGCAATAGCGTTATGTTGAGAATCTCCACCGCCGATTATCAGGACATCCGGCGCCACGGGGAGGAAACATATCCCCATGAATCCTGCGGCATTCTGACTGGCCACTTCGAAGGCGAGATGCGTACCGTGCAATCCATCGTCCCCTGCGCGAACGCGCAAGTAGACTCGCCGCAAAGCCGCTACAACATCGATCCGCACCAACTGGTGCGAGCGCAGCGCGAAGCACGCGAGCGTGGGCTCGACATCATCGGCTTCTATCACTCCCATCCTGACCATCCGCCGGAATGGTCGCCGACTGATCTCGAGGAAGCGCACTGGGTCGGGTGCTCGTACGTGATCACCAGCGTCGAGAAGGGACAGGCCACTACCACGAACTCATTCGAGCTGAGAGGAGCGACAGAGGAAAACAAGCATTTCGCCTGGGAACAGCTGGTGGTGGAGAACAGGCTCTGAGCCGCCCTGGAGGGTTCACAAGTTGGTCGGACGTATAACCCCTAAAGTTGCCGCCGACTCCGGCGCAAAACTCGCTGCCAGTTGCTAGTTGCCAGCCGCTCTCTCTACAATCACCCTTCCTATGCTCCGCTTTTCAACCGCCGGCGAATCTCATGGTGAAGCTCTGGTGGCGTTGCTCTCGGGCCTGCCGGCGGGACTTGCTGTCGACCTCGAGTTCATTAATCGCGAGCTGTGGCGTCGGCAACAGGGCTATGGCCGCGGCGGCCGCATGAAAATTGAGCGCGATACCGCGCGCATTCTGAGCGGTGTCCGACACGGCAAAACCATCGGCTCGCCGATCGCGTTGCTGCTGGCCAACAAAGACTGGCAGAACTGGACCGAGGCGCTGCCGGTGGAGGAAGGCGATCCCGCCAAACACAAGCGCGTCGCTTCGCCGCGTCCAGGTCACGCCGACCTTGCGGGAGCAGTGAAGTACAACTTCCCGGAGGCGCGCTATGTCCTGGAACGGGCATCGGCACGCGAATCGGCGGCCCGAGTGGCAGCAGGCGCCATTGCCAAGCTGCTGTTGCGCGAAATCGGCGTCGAAGTTCTCAGCCACGTAATTGCTATCGGAAGCGCAGGCCTGGACAAGCCCGTAACCTGGGACGCAATCGTCGCCCTTACCGCAAAAAACGAAGTCCTGCTGGGCTGTGCCGATCCTGAGAGCGAAGCGCGAATGAAGGAGCAGGTCGATCTCGCGTTGCGCACCGGCGATTCCGTTGGCGGGGTGTTCGAAGTGATCGCACACCATGTCCCCCCGGGCTTGGGAACGTATGCCAATTGGGACGAGCGGCTCGATGCACAGCTGGCTGCCGCGGTGATGTCCTTGCAGGCGGTCAAAGCAGTCGAGATCGGCGACGCGGTTGCGGCGGCGGCTTCACTCGGCTCGGCCGTGCATGATGAAATAGGATATGAGAAGAGTTCGACAGCTTCGTTCACCGGCTTTACGCGGGCGTCGAATCACGCAGGCGGCCTCGAGGGCGGCGTTTCCAACGGTCAGGATATTCGCGTGCGGGGCTATCTGAAACCAATCTCGACTTTGCGGCGTCCTTTGGCGTCCGTCGATTTTGCCACGCGCGAACCGGTAAAGGCCGCTTATGAGCGGTCGGATGTATGCGTGGTTCCTGCCGCCGGAGTCGCGGCGGAAGCGATGGTCGCATTCACCCTCGCGCGTTGTTCGCTGGAGAAATTTGGGGGTGACTCTCTGCTGGAGTTGAAGCGTAATTTTGATGGCTACTGCCAACAGTTGCGAAACTTCTAAATGATCTATTCCATCGTGAAATTCGGCGACCCGGTGTTGGAGAAACCGGCCGCCGCCGTCACCGAATTCGATGACGAGCTGCGCAAACTGGTCGACGATATGTTTGAGAGCATGTATGCTGCGCACGGCGTCGGACTGGCGGCCCCGCAAATCGGTATCAGCAAGCGCCTCGCTGTTATCGATGTCACCTTTAAGGAGGATCCGAACGCGAAGATCGTGCTGGTGAATCCGGAAATCATTCACACCGAGGGCAAGCAGAACTCCACCGAAGGCTGCCTCAGCATCCCGGAGTTCCGTGAGAACGTGACGCGCCCGATGAAAGTCACGGCACGCGCACAGGACCTCGAGGGCAAAACGATTGAGGTGACCGGCGAAGAGCTACTCGCACGCGCTCTGCTTCACGAGACCGATCACCTCAACGGCAGGCTTTTCCTCACGCACATGAGTGCTCTTAAGCGTGATCTCATCAAACGCAAAATTCGCAAGATGATGAAACAAGGGGAATGGTAGGAGTTCACCACAGAGACACAGAGGCACAGAGGTTTTGCTGCACACTGCGACTAGCCAGGACAAGCCAGAAAATGGGATGGGAAACGCGGAGATTCCTGTAAGCATTGTGAGCGACATTCACCAATTCTGAAAACAAGATTGCTCTGTGTCTCTGTGCCTCTGTGGTGAAAACTCGTATGCTTGATCTGGTTTTCTGCGGCACTCCACTGTTCGCCGTACCCACACTGGAAAAACTGGTGGCTGCGGGATTTCGCGTAAAGCTTGTGGTGACGCAGCCGGACCGTCCGAGCGGCCGCGGCATGGAAGTGGCGGCGTCTCCGGTGAAACGAAGCGCGCTGGCGCTCGATCTACCAGTCATTCAGCCGGACAAAATCAAGAACAACGAAGAGTTTCGCCAACAACTCCGGGCGATCTCGCCGCAAGCCATCATCGTGGTCGGTTACGGCCGCATCATTCCGCAGTGGATGATTGACTTGCCACCGCTGGGCAACATCAACCTGCACGCATCGCTGCTGCCCAAGTATCGCGGCGCCGCGCCCATTCAGTGGGCCATCGCCATGGGCGAGACCATTACCGGCGTCACAATCATGCGTATCGACGCCGGACTCGACACCGGCGACATTCTGCGGCAATGCGAAGAGCGCATCCAGTCGGAAGACACTGCGGTCACGCTTGCACCGCGGCTGGCACAGGCGGGCGCCGAGTTGATGATTGCCACACTGGCCGGACTGCAAGGCAGAACCATTACTCCCAGGCCGCAGGACAACTCCAAGGCGACGCTTGCACCCATCCTTAAACGCGAAGACGGTCTGATTGATTTTTCACGTACCGCAACCGACGCTGCCAACCGGCTGCGCGGATTTCAGCCATGGCCGGGGGCATTCACCACCTTTCGTGGCAAGACGCTGCACATCCACTCCGCCATACCCGCTGCGGAAGAGGCGGTGATCACGGCCGGGCATTTTACCATCGAAAACGAGCGTCTGCTGCTTGGCTTCGCCCATGGCACGACGCTCGAAATCCGTGAGCTTCAACTCGAAGGCAAGAAGCGAATGAGCGCGCGCGACTTCATCAACGGATATCGACCGCGCAGCGAAGAAGCGCTGGGGGAATGAAAGCCTTTTTCACTACAGGGAGACCGAGCGCACGAACCTCCGATTACAAAGAAATCTGGAAATCAGAGTGGGTTTGAGGTTTCGGAGGAGCGTTGTCGTGACTAAATCGAAATATTCCATTTCTCCCTGGTGAATCGACTCCTAGAACTTCGGCTTTAGGCGCCGGTAGGTCGTCGGCAAATCCTCCGGCAACACACGCGTCTCTCCGATGACACTGATGAAGTTTGCATCCGCGAACCAGCGCGGCAACGCGTGCATGTGGATATGCCCTGCGATCCCAGCGCCGGCCGCCTTGCCGACATTCATCCCGATATTCACTCCATCTGGGTGATAGAGATCGAACAAGGCGCTCTCCAGCTTGCGCGTTAGTGCCATCATCTCCATCGCCGCCTCCGGCGACAGCTTGTTCAGCCGATCGATATGCTCGTAAGGGACAATCATGCTGTGTCCCGAGGTGTAAGGAAAAGCATTCAGCACCACGAAATTGTGTTCTGCGCGATGCACGATCAGCGACTTCTCGTCATCGCCGGCGCGGAGCAGTTCGCAGAAGATGCAGGTCTGTCCGCTGCTCGACACGTCGGCGGTCGTGACATAGTTGTAGCGCCAGGGGGTCCAAAGGTAGTCCATATAGTTGGGAGAGTACCATTCAGCGATGGTGACATGAACCTGTCGCGCTGCCCGAATCGGCGGCTGAAAGTTAATATCGAATGCGCTCAATCGGCATGGCGGCGCGGCACGCGCTTCGAAAGATTGCACAGTGTCTCGTAGACGATCGTGTCCGAACTCCGCGCCAGGTCCCACGCTGTGATCTGCTGATTGCCGCTGTGCCCGATCAACACTACCTCATCGCCGACGGCGGCCCCGGGAATGTGCGTCACATCCAGCAGCGTCAAATCCATAGCAACCCGCCCGACCATGGGGGCACGGTGTCCGCGCAGCAGAGCCTCGCCGTGGCCAACCAGCGGATCGACGCCTGAGCTGAGAGCTTCTCCCGCATGCAGAGAAACTTTGCGCGAAAGACCGTCACCATATCCGACGGAAACTACGGCGATCCGCGCCGGAGCCGCTGTTACATACGCACCACCGTAGCCGAGAGGCTGCCCTGCGGGAACATCGCGCAATCCCAGCACGTGCGTCTTCCACGACAACACCGGCTCGAGGGCAAGCCGCGGCACGTGCGTTACCGGCGCTCCATCATGCCGCGACACGGGATACTCGTATCCATAAAGCAAAAGCCCGGGGCGCACAAAATTCTGCCAGGTGTTTGGCCGCGCTTGCACTCCGCCGCTGTTGGCAAGGTGGCGCATCCGCGGGTAGAGCCCGTGTTCGGCAAGGATGCGAAGCGCCTGATCGTAGCGCTCGATCTGTTCCGCCGTGTGCACATCATCGAGCACTTCAGATGATGCGAGATGGCTGAAGAAGCCCTCCAGGTCGATCTGCGGCAGCCGCTTCACAGCTTCAGCAAACGACGGCAACTCTGCCAATGGAAGTCCGAGCCGACCCATCCCGGTATCGACTTTCAAATGTACCGGGACAGGTTGTGCGAGTCTCAGCCGCGCAGCGACTCGCGCCAGCGCTTCTGCCTGATCCAGCCGGAACACTGTCGGCGTCAGCGAGTACCGCAGCGCCTCTTCTTCTTCACCCGGATAAAGGCCGCACATCACCAGAATGCGAACGGTGATGCCGTTCTCGCGCAGCACAATGCCTTCGTCGGTCGAGGTCACACCGAACCAGGCGGCGCCCGCCTGTTGCAGCGCCGGCGCACATTCCTCCACGCCATGGCCGTAAGCATTGCACTTAACCACGGCGCAGATGGTCACCTCTGGTCCTACGTGTTCCTGCACCACACGGAAGTTATGGCGCAATGCGGACAGCGACACTTCCGCCCAGTTCGGGCGAGTTTCAATGCGTGAAGATGTGAGGATAGTAGCCAACTCTCGATGATACCCCGCATCCGGCGCGCAAGAGCGCCTTGTACATGGATTTCGCAGGCTTTCCTGGTTTACCAGGCGGTTGCCGAGCACCACCCAGCTTCTTCGCCGGCGAGAGCAGCTCGATTTCCCCAATGCGCTTCAAACACGCCCTTGATTGCTCTCATCCTAGGTATTGGCTGTCTGAGCGACTTGCGAGGGGGTGCTATGGCCGAAAGTTCCCGAAACAGCGTTCCTCCGGCGAATGTCCGGTATCCGATGGGAGAAACCCAGCCCGAGGGATCAACGCCGCAAACCCGTCCTGAACTGCATGAACTGCCGGAAACTGCCAGCCCGGCCAACAATCCGGCTTTGAATCGCTCGGCCGAACTCCTGGGGCGGAGTGTAGGGACGGCGGTGGCCGGCGTGCGCAGCCTGCCACTGCAGATCGACCGGCTACGGTCGCGGATTCATCTGGTCGGCGGTCGCGAGGCATTGGAGTCGAGATTGTCGGGAATCAGGGATTCCGCTGCGGAAGCCGTTGCCGAATGGCGCGGTTCTGCCGAAGAGCGTCTCAATGAACTGGGGCAGGAGGCGGGAGCTTACGCCTACCACATGACCGATCGCGCCAATCATGGTCTCGAAGACTTCAGCCGTGAGCTGCAACGGCGCGTTTGGTTCCTGCGGCGAACGATCCGCCAGCGGATGGCCGAATTTCAGCACTTGCAGTCAGAGCACCCCTTGAAGGTCATCGCTGCCTACGCGGCAACGGGATTTGTAGCCGGGGTTTCGCTTCGGGTATGGAGGTCAAACCGTGTCTAACGAATATTCAACGCACCTTCCGGATGTTAAGACTGTCGTGAACACGCATGTCAAGACGATCGCCGAGGTGGTGGCCGATCTAAAGCAGGAGCTGCAGGACTTCGTCAGCACCCGGCTGGCCATGCTACGAACGGAGATGGGGACGAAGCTGCAAACCATCAAATTGGCGATGCCCACACTGGTTGTGGGACTGGTGTTGTTAGGGACAGCATGGCTGGCCTTTACCGGGTTCCTCATCTGCATCATTGCACAGGCGTTCTGGGGAAGCTCCTGGGCTTACGTAATTTCTTTCATTATCGTTGCGGTGATCTACGGTGCCCTCGGCGGTATAGTGGCGCTGTTTGCGTGGAAGAAGATCAATGAGAGCGGCGTGAAGCCGGAGCGCACAATTCGTGTGCTGGAACAGGATCGTATCTGGTTGCAAACGGAGGCGAAGACGCAGGTATGACGAACGAAGCAAGCAATCCTCAGACAGAGTTGCTGGAAAAACGTGCTGCCCAGCAGCGCTTGCGCATTCATGAGTCCGTCGGAGAACTCAAGTCCTCCCTGACAGATTTTAACTCCTCGGTGCAGGAGAACATCCGCGAGCATCTAGATATGAAAAGCTACGCTCGCCACCACTTTGGAGCGCTAGCTGCCGGTGCTGCGGGGCTCGGCCTTCTGCTTGGATATGGCATTGCCGGTGCATTTACGCGGTACTGACCAGCTCACAGACGACAACCTTCTCTCGCGGCTGGCATAGAAGTGCGGTGATGCCAGTGCATCCAGCGTCCTCAACGAGCCCCTTTTGGTGTTCTCTTTTTGTTCCCGTTTCTGGCCATTGTTTTTGGAATTCCTACGAAAGAGCTATTCCATAATAGACATCCGTGGTATATAAATCTCTTGTGGCACCGTAACCCGTATTAGGTGACTATAGTTCTGCAGGGCGCACCACTCCTTCAGTCTGGGAGATCTTGATGATTCAATCCGTCGGCCATGATTAACGTCATAATCGCTGACCATCAGGCGATTTTCCGCGCCGGCATTGCCAAGGTCCTGGCAGTCGAAGAAGACATCCGCATAGTGGGCCAGCCGCCATCGGAGGAGCATCTGCTCAATGCGCTGGAGCGGCTGCGGGCGCACCTGCTAATTCTGGCTTCCAGCTTCACGTCGGTTCTCCCTAACGTTCAGGAAATTGCACAGAAACGCGGCATAGCCGTGCTGATGCTGTGTGACAACACCGAAACGGCATCGGACTTCATGCGGATGGGAGTGCAAGGAGTCATTTATCGGTCCGCCAGCGGCAACCTGGTCGTCGACGCGGTCCGGCGCATCGCACGGGGCGAGCCGTTCCTTCAGGGGCCCACCTCTATCGAGATGGAAGTCAGCGAGGATCTGGTGGGAGCCAGAGTGCGAAAGCGGTTATCGGACCGGGAGCTGCGGATTATTGCGGCCGTCGTTCAAGGATATAAGAACCGCGAGATCGCGATGCAGCTCTACACCAGCGAGCAGGTAATCAAGAACTCTCTGCGCAATATTTTCGACAAGATCGGCGTCTCCGATCGATTGGAATTAGCGTTGTTTGTGGTGCACCATCGGATTCTGGCCCAGGCCACCGCTTCCGTAGCGGTCAATCCCGCGCGTCCGCGCCTCTCGCCCGAGCCGGTGAAGGTGCAGAGCACAACTCCCTGGAACTCCGTCAATTAGAGAAATTGGAGGTCCTCGCGATCCGATTGCGAGGAACTGGTGGGCGCGATCGAATGCGCTGGCGTTTGCCCGGTATTCATGCGTTCGCTATAATTCAATCACTCCAAGAGCTTCTCCTAGAGAACCGATTCAGACGAGCGGGAGTAACTCAGTGGTAGAGTGCGACCTTGCCAAGGTCGAAGTCGCGGGTTCAAATCCCGTCTCCCGCTCCAAGCCTTTAAGCGCTTGCGCTTCATAAGCTCCAGCCACTGGTGCATGTTATGACACGTTAGGGATCAGGCCGCTTGCGCGGCGGACGGCAGCGCATAAACGTTCCAGTTGCAGAGTCACCCATCAGCAAAGGCATTTGATGGTCGAAAGGCTTCAGGTTTGTATACTCTGGAGTCTGGCCGATGTACGATGCTCCATGAAACGAATCAGTGTTTTGTGGGGACCGCTAAGTGCGCTTCTCCTCCCCTTACTATTCTTGCCAGGTTGCAACGCAGTCAATCCCCTCTGCGGAAGTGCCCGTCCAGTGCCCGTTATCAACTCCCTTTCTCCCGCCACGATCACGCTTGCCGAAGTGCAGCAGGGTGTTGTTCTCACTGTGAACGGTAGCCAGTTTGTTTCGTCTTCAGTTGTGATCATCAACGGGACGACACTAACCACTACCGAGGTCAGCAGTCAGGAGTTGCAGGTTACGATCACCACCGCCTTGATCTCCGCACCTGGAACAGCAAGTGTGACGGTCAACACCCCGGGCGGGACCACAGGCGATCTTGGCTGCTCAAGCGGTGGAACTAGCAGTGCCCTCGTTCTAACTATCACTTCTTAAAGAGCAGCAACAACAGAGAAGTAAGAATGAATCGTGAAAGCTGGGCGTCTCACCGTCCGCGCCAGGTTGTCAGCGTCACTTGACGCGGCGATCCGTGCCGTGTAAGTTGCTGATGGGGTTGTGAGTACAGGCTTGCCAAGGTCGAAGTCGCGGGTTCAAATCCCGTCTCCCACTCCAGAAGGTAACGCCCTCGCAAACAGCCGTCCCGCAACGGAACGCTTGCCGGGAATCCGCTTTGGCGAGGGTTTCTCGCATACCCAGTCCCAGCAAAAGCTGCTTTTGCACTTTGCTGGCGCGGATAGGGCGCGGTAGCCAAGTGGTAAGGCCGAGGTCTGCAAAACCTCTATCGGCGGTTCGATTCCGCCCCGCGCCTCCAAGAAATCAGCAGTTAGCAACGGGCATTTAGCAATCAGCTAAAAGGCATAGCGCTAAGACGGTGCGGGGCCCATCTGACGCCGGAAATTCCTGTCACGACTAAGTTTCGGATGACTAGTGATGCTCGTGCGCGCTGGTGCTGACCGGAATGACACAGCCATCTTCGACCCCGCAGGCCTTCAACTCGAACTGAATTGTAGTGTGATGAATCTGGAAATGCTCGCCAAGTTCGGTGCGAATCGCCTCCAGGATGCCGGCGCTTTCCGATGCGGGCATGTCGGCAATTCCGACGTGGCACGACAGCGAATGGGTGTCGCTGCCAATGCTCCACACGTGTAAATCGTGTACCGAGCAAACCCCCGGCACCTTGCAAATACAATCCGAGATGCGCTCCAGATCCATGCCGATGGGCGTGCCCTCCAGCAGAATGTTCAGGCTTTCGCGAATAATTCCGATCGACGACCACAGGATCATTACGCCGATACCGACCGAAAGCGCAGGATCAATCCAGCGCTGGCCGGTGTAGGCGATGGCGACACCGCCGGCGATTACCGCCCCAGTCGATAAGGTATCGCCAATTTCGTGCAGCAGGGCGCTGCGCACGTTGATGTCACGATGGCCACGCATCAGCAGCAGCGCGATCGCGCCGTTCATGATCACGCCGGCCGCCGCCACCCAGATCATCACGTGGGCTTCGACGCTAACCGGATTACGCAGCCGCTTGAACGCCTCGTACCAGATATAAAACGAAATCAGGACCAGCGTGAGTCCATTGACGAACGCCGCAAGGACGCCGGCGCGATGATAGCCAAAAGTTTTACGCGCGCTGGGTGGCCGGGATTGCAAGTACACCGCGCCCCACGACATCAGCAGTGCGACAAAGTCGGTCAGATTGTGGCCGGCTTCGGACAGCAGAGCCAGGCTGTTAGCCCGCAATCCAGCGATGACCAGCAGCACGATGTACGCCAGCGTAACGGCGAGCGAAATCCGCAGCACGCGCGAGGTCTTCGCGTTGCTTCTGTCACCGGCATGGACGTGCATAACTCCAGTCTAAACGATGGCACTTCGGTCACATTGCGTTCAGGAGCCACCGCCAGGCATAGCACGGGCCGATTTTCTCCTCAGGGCGACAGCATATGCCTCACGCCTTACATCCAATGACCTGGAGCAGAGTCTATGAAGTGCGGGGCATTGCTGTTGCTATCACTGCTGGCGACGAACATGGCTTTTTGTACTCCGCAGAAGGCTGAGCCCAATCCGCAGATTCCTGCGACTCCACAAGCCAATTCACCCGGAGCTTTCGGCAGCAGTCACGCCCCTGGGATCTCCACCGCCGAAGATGCTGCTTTGCAGGGCCGTATCGAGCAGGCGCTTCAGAACGACGCCAGCCTTTCCGGCAGCCACATAGCGGTGAGCGTCACCCGCGGCGAGATCGCACTGTCCGGCACGGTCGCCTCTACCAAAGACAGAGAGACCGCCGACCGAATCACGCAATCTTTCGATGGTAATCGCCATTTTGCCGACCAGCTTTTCGTTACCGGGCAGAACCAAACGAATTTCCCCGCGAGCAAGGGCGCCAGCCCGCAGCATACGGGACCGCAGTGATACAATCTCGCGGCACAGACAACCCAAACTCTGGAACGTCAGGGAGCTTCTCCGGTGGGAATTCTCCGTGCGTTCACATGTCAGGTGGGAACCATCATGAGCTCCTCCGTGCCTGCCATACCCGAAACGCAGCCGCCGTTGTCGGAGGCACAACGCGTTCTGGATACCTTTGTCGCGCCCACCCAGACCTTTGCGGATCTGCGCCGCAGTTCTAACTGGCTGGTGCCGTTTTTGGTCATAACCATCGCCACAATAGCATTGGTGTTCGTCGCCGATCGGAAGATCGGGTTCGAGAAAATCGTCGAGAATCAGTTGGCAATGCAGCCCCAGCAGGCCGCCCGGCTCGATCAGCTGTCGGTCGAAGACCGCGCTCGCAGGATGCAGACGATCGTCAGCTTCAACCGTAGCGTCGCCTACATGTACCCCATTTTTATTCTGATCTTCCTGGTCATCATCGCGGCGGTGCTGCTGGCTACCTTTAACTTTGGACTGGGAACGGAGGTGACGTTCAATCAGTCGCTGGCGGTTTGTGTGTACGCATCGCTGCCCAGCGTGATTAAAGCCCTGCTTGCCATGCTGGTGCTCTTCATAGGCGCCGGCGAAGCATTCACCTTTCAGAATCCAATCGCCAGCAACCTTAGCGGCCTCTTCGATCCCTCCTCGCACTTCCTGTATGCCGCCGGCCTGAACCTTGACATCTTCAACGGGTGGACGATTGCCCTCACCGGCATCGGATTTGCCTGCCTGACGAGAATCAAGCGAAGCACCTGTCTGGGGGTCCTTTTTGGATGGTGGGCGGTGTGGGTGCTGGCAATTTCCGGAATTTCGGCCGTATTTTCCTAAGCAGGTGTACGCCGGCGCGCGAGTCCGCATCCGTGAGTTACCTGCTGCAGGCCCTCGGCTAAAAACGAATGCCCGCCCGGCGTCCGATTCTGAGCAGAGCTGATATATACTTCGTTTGCTGGTGTTAGTAGATTCTTACGCCACGGTTTGGCACTCGGGGAAGTTCCTCTTTCTTATTCCCCGGAAGTTTCATAGATGTCGCAGATTTAGGCCACTTGTCGTGTCTAGGTAACAGGACGAAGTCGCCGGTATCGATCGTGATTTATATTCCCGGCGAACACATTTTTACCGCAGACCCCCCGGCTGGCCATGGGAGGTGAGGCGTGGATCTAGTTCTTATACGCGTCCTCTTTGTTATCGTCGTCGCATTTGCGTGCTACGAGCTTAAGCCGCTTGGACTGGGATCGATGCCGGCGGCGGGCGCCGGCCTGCTCTTGGGATTGGCCGTTATCCTGTTCGAGATCCGCCTTCGCCAGGTCAGCCTGAAGCGGCTGATCGGCGCCGTCATCGGCAGCATTCTCGGCATCATCGGCGCCTACCTGTTCAGCCTGGTCATCCGCAACAGCGTTGTGCCGGGCGCTACGCAGAGCTTTCTGCAACTCTTCGTCATGCTGCTGATGGCCTACGTTGGCCTGACGGTCGGTGCCGGCAAGGGCGACCTGCTGAACCTGGCAGCGCTGGGCGGCATTTTTGGCGGGGAAAAGCAATCCAAGCGCAGCTACAAAATTCTCGATACCAGTGTCATCATCGACGGCCGCATCGCCGACATTGCCGAAACCGGCTTCCTCGATGGCGTGATCGTGATCCCGCAATTCGTTTTGCGCGAGCTGCAGCTGGTGGCCGATTCCGCCGACTCCATGAAGCGCAATCGCGGTCGCCGCGGACTCGATATTCTGCAACGAATTCAGAAAATCGCCACTCTGACCGTGCAGATTGTCGAAGACGACTTTCCCGCTGTGCGCGAGGTCGATCTCAAGCTGATTGAATTGGCCAAACTCTACGAGGGCAAGATCGTTACCAACGATTTCAACTTGAATAAAGTTGCCCAGCTGCAGGGCGTCGAAGTGCTGAACATCAACGAGCTGGCCAATTCCCTCAAGCCCATCGTATTGCCTGGCGAGATCATGAAGGTTTTCATTCTCAAAGAGGGCAAGGAGTACAACCAGGGCGTCGCCTATCTCGACGACGGAACCATGGTCGTGGTCGACAATGCGCGCAAGATGATCGGCAAGAACGTAGATGTTTCTGTGACCTCCGTTCTGCAGACGACGGCAGGCAAAATGATCTTCGGCAAATTCGATGAACGCGCCGTTACCATGCCGCGGCCGGTGGAAGCGCGGACCGATGTTCGCAAATCCAGCCCGTCGACAACGGCTACCGCAGCGATCGAAACAGCAAAGCCGGAGTAGCAGCAGTAATTCATGCGCAAATATCATCACCTCGGAATTCCGACGACGGAGCAAAAGCCGGGCGAGAGATATCTGCAGCAATTCGGGATGCACATTTCCGGATACGAGGACAGCCAGTACGGCATCGAGTGGATGCGTTTCGAGCCCGGCTCCTCAATTCCCGAGCTGGTGCAAAAGGTGCCGCATGTCGCGTTCGAAGTGGACAACCTCGAAGCTGAGCTACAGGGCAAGGAAGTCATCATTGCTCCCAACCGCCCATCGCCGGGACTACAGGTTGCGTTCATTGTCGAAAACGGCGCACCAATAGAATTCCTACAATATGACGAGCCGCAAAAGGCATCTGATCGAGCCGTTGCAGCAGAATCGGTGACTGACGACCCTACGATTTCGCAGAACTGGTGACTGACGGCTGATAGCTGACTGCTGATTTGTATTGACCCACTGTTGGCAGTTATACTCACCTCCCCGACATGAAAGTCATCGTGGTAATTCCCGCCGCAGGCCTGGGCACGCGCATGGCTGCCGCGCACGGCGGACCTCGCGACAAGAGCAAGCAGTTTTTCGAGCTGCAAGGCACGCCCATCCTGGTGCATACGCTGCGCAAGTTCGCGAAATGCGATGCGGTGGGTGAGATCGTGCTCGCGTTGCGAAAAAACGAGGCTGCGGCGTTTCAGAGCCAGATTGAGAAAGAAAGTTTCCGTAAGCCGCTGCGCATCGTCGAGGGCGGCGAGCATCGGCAGAACTCCGTCGCCAACGCTATCGCCGCGTTGAACGCTGAAGACGACGACATCGTGCTGGTCCACGACGCCGTGCGGCCTTTTGTCGAGCAGGAGACGATCGTCAACGTGATCGAGGCGGTCAAGAAATACCACGCCGCCATCGCCGGTATCCCCGCCATCGACACCGTCAAGCAGGTCGAGCGCACCGCCGATGGCGCGGTCGTGATCGCCACGGTTCCTCGCGAAAAAATGGTGCTGGCGCAGACGCCGCAGGGTTTTCGCTTCGGTCTGCTGAAAAAAGCTTTCGACGAGGCCACGGCTGACGGTTTTATGGGAACCGATGAGGCGTCGCTGATCGAGCGCAGCGGAGGGCCGGTGCACGTCGTGATGGGCTCGGCACGCAACCTGAAGATCACCACGCCCGCGGATTTGGAGCTAGCAGAGTTTTTCCTCGCGCAGGAGAACCGCGAAGTCAGCCTCAGCGGCTGACATTGGCAGCCGCGCAGGAGCTCGAGTTTCGGGGTGGCGCATGCCTTCAGGCGTGCAACAAGGACCGGATCAATGTCTTGCGCTTTAGCGCATGAGGTAAGCAATTTTCCCTCAGCGGCTAAAGCCGGACGACCGGCTGAGCCGATAACTGCACCGCTGAAAGCGGTGCTCCACCCGTAAGCGCAAATTGCCACACCTATGTCCACAACGCCCATCTTCCGCATTCCGCGCATCGGCTATGGCTGGGACTCGCATGAGTTCAAGCCGGACATCGCGCTGAAAATCGGCGGGGTCACGATCCCGCATCATTCTGGCCTTGCCGGCCATTCCGATGGCGACGTCCTGCTGCACGCGCTGACGGACGCGCTGCTCGGCGCCGTGGCCGCCGGCGATATCGGCACTTATTTTCCGCCCAGCGATCCCAAATGGAAAGGCGCCGACTCAACTGTGTTCGTCCAGCAGGCACTCAAGCTGGTGGACGAGGCGGGCTATCAGGTCGGCAACGTCGACAGCACGCTGATCCTCGCCGCCCCCCGGATCGGCCCGCACGCTGCGGCGATTCAGCAGAATGTCGCAAGCCTGCTCGGCGTCGAGGCCTCGCAGGTCGGCATCAAGGCCAAGACCCCCGAAGGCATGGGCACCGACAACGCCGCCATCGCGCACGTTGCCGTGCTGCTGGTTGAGATTCGTTGGCCGTAGTGCATCGGCCTTTCCCCGCGTAAAATAGAGGTTTTGGGCGAACTGCGATTTTGACAGTCGCCATTCGTGTTGAGGTACGAGTTTATGGCCACATCAACCCACGACGAGGAGATAGCCGCGGTGATGCCGGGAGAAGCCGAAGGCCGTCCTTCGAATTTTATTCGGGACATCATCCTCGACGATCTGAAGACCAACAAGTACAACGGCCGAGTGCAAACGCGCTTTCCTCCAGAGCCCAACGGCTACCTGCACATCGGTCACGCCAAGTCGATCTGCCTGAACTTCGGGCTGGCGTCTGAGTTCGGTGGCAAGACCAATCTGCGCTTCGACGACACCAATCCCGAGAAGGAAGAGCAGGAGTACGTCGATTCCATCATCGAGGACGCGCGCTGGCTGGGGGCGAACTGGGACGATCGCATGTTCTACGCCTCCGATTATTTCGACCAGCTCTATGAATGGGCCGTGCAGCTCATCAAAGCGGGCAAGGCGTACGTCGACGATCTCGATGCCGAACAGGTGCGCAAGTATCGCGGCTCGCTGACTGAGCCCGGCACTGAGAGCCCGTATCGCAATCGTTCCATCGAAGAAAATCTTGATCTGTTCCAGCGCATGCGCGCGGGCGAATTTCCCGACGGCTCCAAGACGCTGCGCGCGAAGATCGATATGGCGTCGCCTAACCTCAACATGCGCGATCCGGTGATGTACCGCATCCTGCATGCGACCCATCATCGCACCGGCGACCACTGGTGCATTTATCCGATGTACGACTTCGCGCACGGCCAGTCGGATTCGATGGAGCGTGTCACGCACTCCATCTGCACACTGGAGTTCGAAGACCATCGTCCGCTATACAACTGGTTCATCCAGCAACTCGGCATATTTCCGTCGCAGCAGATCGAGTTCGATCGCCTGAACTTGACCTACACAATGCTCAGCAAGCGGCGCCTGCTGCAACTGGTGCAGGAGGGCCGCGTGCGCGGCTGGGACGACCCGCGTATGCCCACGATCTCCGGTCTTCGCCGTCGCGGCTACACGCCGGAGGCGATTCGCAACTTCTGCGCCGCGATTGGCGTGTCGAAAACCAACGGCATTATCGATCTTGCTATGCTGGAGCACTTCGTACGTGACGATCTGAACAAGCGCGCGCTGCGTGCTATGGCGGTGCTGCGGCCGTTGAAGGTCGTCGTCGACAACTATCCCGAGGGCCAAGTCGAGCAACTCGAAGTCGTCAACAATCCCGAGGACCCCAGCGCCGGGCTGCGGCAGGTGCCGTTCTCGCGCGTGCTCTACATCGAGCAGGACGATTTCCGAGAGAATCCCCCGAAAAAGTTCTTCCGCCTATCGCCGGGTCAGGAAGTCCGTCTGCGCGGCGGATACTTCATCGCCTGCAAGACCGTGGTAAAGAATGATGCAGGCGAAGTGATCGAAGTGCACTGCACCTACGATCCGGCCACGCGCAGCGGCAACGCGCCCGACAATCGCAAGGTAAAGGCGACCATTCACTGGGTTTCGGCCGAGCACGCCATCAATGCCGAGGTTCGCCTGTACGAAAACCTGTTCTCGAAAGAAGATCCGAGTGACGTACCCGATGGCGAAGATTTCACCGCGAACCTGAATCCGAATTCGCTCGAGGTGATCTCGCAGGCAAAGCTGGAACCGTCCCTGGCATCAGTGCAAGCCGGGGGTCGTTACCAGTTCGAGCGCCTGGGGTATTTCTGTGCCGACCTGGATTCGAAGCCGGGAGCGCTGGTCTTCAACCGTACCGTACCGCTGCGAGATACCTGGGCGAAGATTGAGAAGAGAACTCAGAGCGGCAAAACGTAGGATTGTCATTCCGACCGAGTAGAGGGACCTGCTTTTCGCCCGGGCTGGGTGGCTATTCGCGCAAACAGCAGGTCCTTCGACTACGCGTCCGTACGATTCGCAAAATCGGCGAATCGCGAATGCCTGGCAGGCGCTCCGCTCAGGATGACAACCTGAGCCGCAAAAGACCTTACATGAACTCGACCGTTAAACCGGCTGCTCCCCGTCTCCGCTTCGCTCCGTCCCCCACCGGCTATCTCCACGTTGGCGGTGCGCGCACCGCCCTGTTCAACTGGCTGTACGCGCGGCATTACGGCGGGGCACTGGTGCTGCGCATAGAAGACACCGATCTCGAGCGCTCCACGCCGAAGATGGTGGAAGGCATCCTGGTCGGACTGCGTTGGCTCGGCATTGACTGGGACGAGGGACCATTCTTCCAGACGAATCGCATGGATTTGTATCGCGCTGCGGCCGGTCGCCTGCTCAACTCTGCTCACGCCTATTACTGCTTCTGCACGAAGGAACAGCTCGAACAGCAGCGCGCGCAGGGCGTCGCGGAGGGCCGTGTACCGCGTGATTGCTGTCGCGCATTGAGCCGCGAAGAGGCGCAGCAGCGAGTAACAGACGGCGACGGCGCAGCCATTCGCTTCGCTGTCCCCGAAAGTGGGAGTACCACATTCGAGGACGCCGTTTTTGGCCGGCTTGAATTCGCGAACTCCGAAATCGAAGACTTTGTCCTACTCCGCTCCGACGGCGTTCCGACGTATCACCTGAGCGTTGTCGTCGACGATCTGGATATGCACATCACGCACGTCCTGCGCGGCGCCGATCATCTCTCCAACACACCCAAGCAGATCATGCTGTACGAGGCGCTTGGGCACCCGCTGCCGGTATTCGCGCACGTCCCCCTCATCCTTGGCCCGGACAAAACCCGGCTCAGCAAGCGTCACGGCGCCACCAGTGTTATCGCCTATAAAGACGAAGGAATCGTCCCTGAGGCATTCCGCAACTTTCTGGCGCTGCTGGGTTGGACGCCACCCGACTCCTCGCGCGAGATCCTGCACGATCATGAACTGATCGATCTTTTCGACCTGAGCGGCATTCAGAAGTCGAACGCGATCTTTGATCGCACGAAACTCGACTGGTTTAACACGGAGTACATTCGCGGCACGGCGGCTGCCCTGCTGCTGCCGCTGATCGAAGAGGAGTGGAAGAAGGCTGGCCTGGTTCCATTTCAAACGAGCCGCGAAGCGATGGAGACGACGGTCGATCTCGTGAAGCCGCGCGCGCGTAATCTGAAGGATTTTGCCACCATCTTTCGCGGATATTTCAGCGAGGAGTTTGAAAATGATCCAGCTGCCGTCGACAAGTTCCTGAAGGACGACTCCACCCGCCAGATGCTCGTCGAACTGGCCTCACACTATGAGCAAACGCCGGAATTCTCGGAGGCGAATACGGAAAAAATTCTGCGCGCTTTCGCCGCCGAAAAGAACCTCAAAGCCGGCGCACTCATCAACGGAGCTCGCGTAGCTCTTACTGGTCAGGGCGTCGCCCCTAGCTTGTTTGCGGTGATGGCGAACCTGGGTCCGGAACGGACGGTCGCCAGGCTCAAGCGTGCCGCACCGGTGTCGATTTAACCTGAAGTATCTCCCGCGTGTGCGATGGTGCACTGGTCTTCCCACGGCAGTCGGGTGTAAAGTTCGAGCGCTCCAGCAAGCGGTCCAGTTCTTATGTCAGACGAATCAGACGAAGCTGTCGTGGGCAGGGACGCCGCAGCGCCAGTGAACCCGCGAAAGGCGGATCTCCGCGACTACCTTGCCGCGGAACGAACCCTGCTCGCATGGATTCGTACCGGGCTGGCTTTGATGGGATTCGGTTTTGTAGTAGCGCGTTTCGGGCTCTTCCTGCAGAAGCTGGAGCTGGCGAGCCGGCAGCCAGTCGGGGAGCAGTATGGACTCTCGTTATGGTTTGGCACCGCTCTTATCGCCGCGGGAGTGCTGGTCAATCTTTGGGCAGGGTGGCACCACGTTCGACTGGTGCATCAACTCGACCGCGGTGGAGAGGCGCAATCGAGTTCTTCTATTCGGGCTGTGGCCGTTGCATTCTTCCTGGCCGTCGTCGGGTTGGCAATGGCAATCTACCTGATCTCCGTACGCAGCCCGGCCCGTTGAAGCGAACAACGGATCTTGCCTATTTGACGACTTTGACCTGAAAGTCCACCATGATGCTGCGCGGCGGATAGCAGGCGCTATGGTCGCAGGCCTGGAAGCGCAGCTCGCCTTTGAGTGGATACGTCCCCGCGGGGGTGGTGGCCGGCGCTTTCAGAAGCGCATTGATGCTGAAATCGCCGCTGTAGACACTCAATTTCTCGTCGGGTGAAAAGGAAAACGTCACGTCCCGGCCGGCGGGATATTTCACATCCGCTACCATCACCTGCTCCGGCCCGGTGAGCTTCAACGCCGTGGGGATCAGCAACGGCGAGTGGGGCGTGTGCGAGTTGATGTGGAACTCCGATTCGATGCGAAAGTCTAGTTCGACATCCTTGGTCGCGCCCGCATGAATCTGCACGGTACCGACCGGCGCCACAATGACCGGAGGCTTGTTATCCATTCCCTGGCCGTAAGCCAGTCCCGCAAGCAAAAACACAAAAGAGATCACGGCAGCAATAGGCTTCATTGTGTCGTTTCCTTGCCGGCAGCGCTCTTGGTTTTCATCTCTGCCTCCGCCTGGCTCTGTTGGACAGAAACCGGTCGATACGTGGTGCTCAACGCCTTCTTCACGGCGCCTTCGATGTCTTTCCGATCAAGCAGACCGGTCATCTTGTCGACGATCATTCCATCCCGGCCAATGTAAAAGGTGGTGGGCAGATACTGTACGTCGCCATAATCGTCGGAAACCTTGTCCGTGCCGAGGAGCACAGGGTAATTCACGCCCATGCTGCTGGCGAACTTCGCAATTGTCGCCGGCTCGGAATCGTCCATCGCGACTCCCAGCACCACCAGGCCGTCCTTGCCATACTGCCTTTGCAGATCCACAAACCAGGGCATTTCGACTTTACATGGCGGACACCAGGTAGCCCAGAAATTCAGCAGCACAGCCTTGCCGCGGAACTCAGACAGGCTGACCTTTCGACCATCCAGAGAAACCAGCGAAAAATCCGGAGCGGTAACGCCCTGAACATCTCCCACCAGCTTTAGGGCTCCGTGCCTGCGGGTGCGATCCAGATACTTGCCACTGGCGAGCATCGCCATAATGGCGACCACCAGAGCCACAAAGACCAACGCGTTGCGTTTCACGAAAGCCCCTTTACAGCGCGAACCGGTTCAGAAATGAGAGATACCCCGAAAGCAGCCGCAAATTATTAAGGAAAATCAGCACTCCAATGGCAATCAGCAACACTCCACTAAACACTTCTACCGTATGAAGGTGTCGCCGGAATCTGCCATAAAACGCCAAAAAGCGATCTACGCCCAGTGAGGTCAGCAGGAAAGGCACCGCCAGACCCAGCGAATATACCGCCAGCAAGATAATGCCCTTCCACACAGTCTGCTGCGCGCCCGCCAGCACCAGAATCGTTGCCAGAATCGGCCCGATGCAGGGCGTCCATCCGAAGGCGAAGGCGAATCCCACCGCAAACGAGCCTACGGCGCTGGCGCTCCCCTTGATGTCATGCATCCGCTTGTCGGCATAAAGCGCCTTGATCTTGAGCAGGCCGGTCAGATGCAGACCAAAGATGATCACTACGATTCCGGCGATTTTCGACAGGATTGAGTGATATTCGTTGACGATTTGCCCCACTCCCGTTGCCACCGCTCCCAGCGCGATGAAGACCACGCTGAATCCCAGCACAAAGGTCAACGAGTGCAGCATCACCGTGCGCAGCATCCGCCGTTCGGAAGACTGCAGTTCCTCGACGCTGGCTCCCGAAATCAGCGAAACATAACCCGGTACCAGCGGAAGCACGCAGGGTGAGAGGAATGACAGGATTCCCGCCAGGAACGCCGCCAGCGGAAGCGGTAGGTTGTGCATTGGCTTATTGTAACAATGTGGTAGCAGCGCTCCCCGGTAAACTACGGCGACCGCGGCTTGTTCTACTTACAACAGACGCAGTTCCGCTGCGAAAGTTACACCAATGTTCTTGAGTTGACTCCAGGCTTCTGGGGCAGGACGATCTTGGGTTTTCTCAATCCCGACCAGGTTTCGGAGATCACAATGGAATCCCCGGGGTTGTGGGGGTCGTATTTCACCGAAGCCGGCAGGCCCAGCCGGCAGGAGTAGAGGTCAATGAACTGTCGCAAATGACTCACGTCCTGCGATGCCTCGTAGGTGACCCCTGCTACATCATAGGTGTATACCAGCAGGATCATCTGCTTAGCGGTTTCGTCGTCCTCCAGCTCCAGGACGTCAATTACATTGCCGTCGATAATGCGGCCGCCGAGGGTGAGGGCGGTGCGGCGCTCGCGCTCCAGTTCCTCCGCCGATTTCTTGTTTTTGCGTGACAACAAGGCATAACCGACGATTGCGGCGGTTGCGCCGAAGGCCAAAACGGGGTAGAGCCGGAACGAGTTCATGATGCACTGCTGAGCTGAGCCTTTGGATACAAGATAGCTGGAGTGTGCCCGCAAGGGAACAGGAAAAAAGTGAGCCGGAATCCGAGCTCCTATCCGGCTGATCCAGCTGTGATTTAGCGGTCAACCACGGGGTTGCGGAGGGTTCCGACGCCTTCTACCGTAACCTCGACGACATCGCCGGCGCTTAACGTTCCGACGCCTTCCGGCGTTCCCGTCGCGATCAGGTCTCCCGGTTCAAGTGTCATAGCTTGCGTGATATAGCGGATCATGACTTCCATAGGGAATATGAAGTCGGCGGTTGTCCCCTTCTGTCGGAGTTCACCGTTGATTCGGGTTTCGACGCACACACCCTTCCAAGGGTCGAGGTCGTCCGCTACTACGGGACCAACCGGGCAGAATGTGTCAAATCCCTTGCCGCGAGTCCACTGGCCTTCTTTCCTTTGCAGGTCGCGGGCGGTGACGTCATTCAGACAGGTGTATCCCGCAATGTACGATCGAACATCTTCATCCTCGCGCAGGCGATAACAGCGCTTGCCGACGATCACTGCTAGTTCGCCTTCGTAGTCCACGCGCTGGGAGAGATCGGCGGGACGCCGAATCTCTTCACCTGGGCCAAGAAGTGAGGAGGGCGGCTTGAAAAAGACCAGCGGCTCGGTGGGAATCGGATTATTCAGTTCTTTGGCGTGTTCGCGATAATTACGACCGATACAGAGGATTTTGGTCGGCTCCGCCGGCACGAGAAGACGAACGGAGCTGAGCGGGAGATCGCATCTCTCACCGTCTGCAAAATCCATGTGCGAATGCGGAGCCTTCGCCAGCGTACGGGTAACCGTCGGATTCCCGCCGACGCTTTCGATCAAACCGTAGAGACTACGTCCTTCGTGAGAGAACCTGCAATATTGCACGATTGTTCCTTCCTCAGACGCTTCGGCGCCTATGGCACCGATTCGCTGGCCGGCGTCGACAAGGGACTCTCGTTGTCGCGCAGGTCCACCGCCGAAACAGCATAAAAGTAGGTGTGACCTGGTTCAACTTTTTCGTCGCGATACGACGGAGTCTGCACCAGTTGCCTATTCAGTTTCTCGGGCTTTTCACCCTTCATCCAGCGATAAACGTTGTAGCCGGCAAGATCGCTGTCCAGATTCGGCGCCCAGGTCAGGTCGATGAACGGCTTCTGTCCAACGCTGGAAAACACCGCCTGCAATCCCGCAGGTTGAGCGGGAGGATAAATGTCGCGGGTGAAGATCTCGACCGGCGGCGAATCTTCTCCCTCCACAGCGACCGACCGACCGTCCAGGCTGACTTCGCCCACGGTAGTGATGCGGTATTCGTACTTCTGCTGCCACGCGAAGGTTTTGTCGAGATAGGAGCCGATCGCCGCAGGATCCAGATCGTCGAGGATGATGTACGCCGGCGCGCCCACCGGCCGGCGCATGATGCGATAACGATAGCTCACGCCTTCCGGCGGCTTGGGTGGCTCCGCTCCTGACCACGAGATGCGTACGCCCTCGGCGCTGATCTGCGCCGTCAGCTTGTCGGGCGCCGATATAACCGGAACCAGCGGAACTGCGACCTGGTTGGAGAGTCCGGCACTGCGGCCTAATGAATTCACCGCTTCGACTGCATAGGTCACGAAGCCTGCTGGATGTTCCAGGGTCAGCGCGACCGGCAACGCGTCCACATAGTGAATATGGACGTCGCCCGGAGCTCCCTTACCCTTCTGCTGCACCGCAGGTTTGGGCGTAGGCGGAGCAATCTCAGCCACAATGTCGCATTGCGCCATCAGCGTTGTTCCCAAGTGCCGGCAGAGATACATGGTGGGATTGCGCTTGATGTTGGTACGGTCGGTGTTCTTGCGCGGCATCGTCCACTCCAGGTCAACCTTGTTGCCGCGCCGCGCCGCGGTCAGGTCCTCCGCCGGACGCGGCAGGTTGAGCGATGGCGGCAACGGCGCTCCCGGCTGGCCGCACTCCGCCAGCGCCAGAAGCAGCAGACCGATTCCGCACAGCCCGAAGACCCGCAGTTTCATGGAAGCTAACAGAGTAACAAACTCGAAGGAATATTCCGCCTCCGCCGCTCTGCCGCTTGCCCTCTGATGACATCAGCCTGGGCGGTTGCCATTGTCAGGATTTTCTGAGCAGGAAGGTAGTTGAGATGTAGTCCAGCGATGCAGCCATGTTATCGGGATTGACCTCGACCGGCTCGCATCCGTTTCGCCGGGCAATCTCGAAAACATAGCTCTGCGGCAGCACATGCATCTCCATCTCTTTCTCAGCCTGGGTCGCTCGCTGTACGTAATCGTTCACGATAAAACTGTAGCCTCGTCCATACGTCGGCAGCTGGAAGTAGGCGATTCCGCCGCTCCGCAGCCGCCGCAGCAACTTGTCAAGGATGTAAGCCATTACCGGAGGTGGATTGTGCTGCAGAACCAGGACGGAGAAGAGCAGGTCGAATTCGGGAAGGCTGTCCAACTCGCCGAGCTGATCGACACAGAGGAAGCGCACATGTTTCACATTGTTGTTTGCAAATCGGCGCTGTGCCAGAGCCAGGTGTGCGGCGGAGATGTCACAGCCAAGCACGCTGTCGAACTCTTTGCTCAACCAATCAGTTATGCGTCCGGTTCCGCAGCCGAATTCCAGGCATACTCCGTGCCTGGGCGTAGCCAGCCGGTTGCGTGACAGCCAGCGCAACAGTCGTTGGACCTCGCCCTGGCCGGTGCTCCAGAACAGCTCCTCATTGGCTTCGAAACGCTCGCCGCGAAAGTGGTCACTGCTCAGAACCGACCAATAAGGGTCTTCTTTGCCCAGCTGATTCCAAGTCTGCTCCACGTGGGAGAGGAGCCTTGACATTGACTCGCGATCACAGTGCACTTCGATCGTTCCGCCGCCCGGATCATGATCCAGCGGAAAGCGACTCTCGATCACCAGCGGCGCCATTTTTCCGGCGAACTCCGGGCTATTCTGAAAGGCTTCGCTCAACTGCTGAACACTTTTGTAGTGCTTCAAGGCGTATTGCACCACGCCCTCGTCCTCGGGCTCGCGCCGCAGAATCAGCTGGTAGGCGAGAATGACGTCGTTGCGCGTGGGCGCGCTTTGCAGAGTGCGTTGTTTCTTGAACGAAAATGCCATCGAACCTGAATTTCGATCCGCAATAGAATATTGGGTTCAGCTGGAGCCGAGACAGAGGTCCTGCCTGATCACCACGTAAGCCATTTTTGCAGGCTAAACGCGCTGCAACTCCCGCCGGGTGCGCTGGTTGTCGACATTCCCGGTATTCAGCGTAGTCTTCGGCTCCAACAGCATTACTTGGGTCTCCTCACCGGCGGAAGGGAAGTGCTCGACGCCGCGCGGCACAATAATGAACTCGCCGGGGCCAATCACCGTCTCGCGTTCGGTGCCGTTCTCGCGAAACTTCATGCGCAGCTCGCCCTTGAGCACGAAGAACAGCTCATCTTCGTCATCGTGGTGATGCCACAGAAAGTCGCCCTTGATCTTCACCAGCTTCACGTAGGATTCGTTCAACTCGCCCACGATTTTCGGGTTATACACTTCGCTGAACTGCGAGAACTTCTGCGCGAGGTTGACTTTGTCCACAAGGCCTCCAATGGTTGCTAGTACTTTGGCATCTTGGGGTCGACGCGCTCGGCCCAGGCATTGATTCCGCCGGCCAGGTTGTGCACCTTGGTGAATCCCGACTGCTTCAGGAAATCCACGGCTTTGGCGCTGCGCCCGCCCATCTTGCAGTGAACCACTATCTCCCGCGACGGATCGAGCTCATTCACACGCTGCGGCAGGTCTTTGAGCGGAATCAGGTGCCCGCCAAGGTTGCAAATCTGATACTCGTGCGGATCGCGAACATCCAGTACGAACAGTTCTTCTCCCGCATCCAGGCGCTGCTTCAGTTCTTCAGGTGTCATGCCCTCGATGTTACCAGCTAACGGCTGCTCGGGGCCTCGGGCAGATGTCGTCTTTGCCTGTGCTGGGGTGGCATCAGCGTCGCCCTGCGCGCTGCAGAACTGTTCGTAGTCGATCAACGCCGAGATCGTGGGATGATCGCCGCAAACCGGACACTCTGCGCTCTTGCGCAGCTTTAGCTCGCGAAATCGCATCGCCAGCGCGTCCACCAGCAGCAGCCGCCCGACCAGCGCATCGCCCTTGCCGAGAATCAGCTTGATCGTCTCCGTCGCCTGAATCAGTCCCACCAGTCCCGGCAGAATTCCCAGCACGCCGCCTTCGGCGCACGATGGAACCATGCCCGGTGGAGGCGGCTCCGGATACAGGCAGCGATAGCACGGCCCATCCTTCGCGGCGAAGACGCTCGCCTGTCCCTCAAAGCGAAACACCGATCCGTAAACGTTCGGCTTGCCCGTCAGCACGCAGACATCATTCACCAAATATCGCGTGGCGAAGTTGTCCGTGCCGTCGACCACGATGTCGAAATCGTGAACGGTCTCCATCGCATTGGCGCTCGTCAGCCGTGCGTTGACCTTGTGCACCTGCACATTGGGATTGATCGCCGCTATGCTTTCCGACGCCGAATCAATCTTCCTGCGGCCAACATCGTCGCTACCGTGAATGATCTGCCGCTGAAGGTTGCTGGCATCGACTACGTCGAAATCGACGATGCCAAGCGTGCCCACTCCCGCCGCCGCCAGATACAAGGCCACCGGAGAGCCCAGACCGCCGGCGCCGACGCACAGCACGCGCGCCTGCTTCAGCCTGAGCTGTCCTTCCATGCCGACCTCGGGCAGAACGAGGTGCCGCGAGTAGCGCAGTATCTCCTTGTTGCTCAACCGGGCTGCTGGGAGGTCAGTCATCGCATTCTCCTGAAGATCTTTCTGCAAAGCTTACAGATGCCTTCCTTTCGGGCCCAGACTCAGCTCCAAGGGGTTCCCGATCGTTAGCTGGCATTTCACCGGCATTCGCCCGGCCGCCCGGAATCCGTTAAGATATCGTTAACTGTGGTTGGTTGTGAGTTGCGTAGGTAGTAACGCCATCCTGCCGTAACCCCCGCCGCATCAACTTACTTATCTGCTGAGGGATTTTATGTCCGCCCTGCTGCCCATGAAGGAAACATCGCGCGAGGTCGTGGTCGAGGTCACCCGTGCGCTACAGCCTTGGTTTCCGGAAGTTACCGCCGGGTGGCGGCAGCGCATGTTCGCGGAGTTCAGCTTTGATGGCCGCGCCATGGCCGCTCTGGAGCGGCTCACCATTGGCACTGGGTTTTCCATCTTCTCGCAGACCGATTTCGCCACCTTTTACGAAAGTCTCCAGCACTTTGGTGAGCGCCTCGCCAAGCTAAAAGTAAGTGCCCGGGCGGTCGCCCGTTCTCTCCAGATCTATCAGGAGCTGATCGACCCCTGCTTGGAAAAGATCTTTCCACCCGGCCGCCTGCCCGAAGTCATGGCGGCAATGGAGACGCTCTCCTGGGCAACGTACGTCGCGGTCTCGGGCGCCTATTCTGACGCGCAGAAGACCGAGTCCGACACGCTCCTGTCGGTGCTCGACGCCGAACTGTCGGCGGCCAATCTCGGAGCGCTGCTGCATCGGGTGCTACAGCTCGCGACCGTCACCTTCAACGCCAACCTTGGTGTGATTCTGCTGCTTGATGCCGAACAGCAGGTATTGCGGGTGCAAGCCCAGGTAGGTCTTGCCACCAATCTCGATGACACCGCTCTGGCCACATTGGGAGATGGCCTGGCCGACACCATCGCGACCACCGGCGAAACGACCATCGTCTCCGATGTTCGCAGTAGTCTCGACGCGGTGCATCCGCTGCTGCGCGACAAGGCGGAGGCGGTCTGGGGCGTGCCGCTTAAGCGCAATGACATCGTGACCGGCGTACTGTTGATTGGATTCTCGCGGCCGCAGGCATGCCTGCCGACCGAGTACGAATTGCTCCGCGCCATCGCTGACCGGTCCGCCATGGCCATCGATCGCGCCGGCATGCACGATGCCCTGCGCGAGCGCGAGATGCGTATCGCCGAGCTTTCCGGTCACCTGATGCACGCCCAGGAGGAGGAGCGCAAGCGCATCAGCCGCGAATTGCACGACGAAACCGGCCAGGCGCTGATGGTCATCCGCCTCTACCTCGGAATGCTGGAAAGCAGCGTGAGCGCCCGCACCGCGCGCCAGAAGATTCGCGAGACGCTCGACGTCGTCGATCGCACCATCGAAGGCATTCGCCGCATCATCGGACGGCTCTCCCCGCTGGTTTTGCAGGAGCTGGGGCTTATCGCCGCCGTGCGCAAGGAAGCCAAGGACCTGGCCACCAGCGCCGGGGTGAAGGCGCGGGTCACGGTCGTGCCGGCCTTTGGCCGCCTGCCGACCGCCATTGAGGCGGCAATTTATCGCGTGGTGCAGGAGGCGCTGCACAACGTTGCCAAACACGCCAGCGCCACTACCGTCACCATCGAGTTGCGGCGCGAGGAAGACTCCGTCCACTTGCTGATCGAGGACGACGGCGTCGGCATCGCGCCCCAGCGTCCCAACCCCGGCCGGCAGACCTTTGGCATGGCGGGAATGCGTGAACGAATTGGAAACATTGGCGGAAAGATGATGGTCACCTCTTCGCGGGGCAACGGTACACGCATCGAAGTAATTGCGCCCGTCTTGAGCGACCAGGTAGCGGCCGATGCTGCCCTTTTGGCCGGCAAGGCTGGAGTCGTAGCTCGCGGCGCCTAGCGACTTCAGCTTTGCAATAGCGATTTCGGCGTTTCGCCGCAGCCGCGGGATGTTGCGACAACGCGGAACATTCTGTTTGCGAAAGGAGCCTGCACCCGTTTTTAGCGAATGGCTGACCGCTAATGGCTACGTGCTCGCCATATCCAATGCCGAAGATCAGATGTCTGTTGGTTGACGATCATACCTTGTTCCGGCAGGGCGTACGCCGTCTGCTGGAGAGTGAGAGCGATTTTGAAATCGTGGGCGAATCGCCCGATGCGGGCGACGCCGTCAACAAGGCCGCCGAGCTGCGTCCCGACGTTGTCCTGATGGACATCGGCATGCCCGGCCTGTCCTCGTTCGAGGCCACGCGCCAGATCAAAAAGAACCGCCAGGAGACCAAGGTCCTCTATCTCACCATGTACGAGGACGAAGACTACCTGTTGCAGTGCCTGGAAGTGGGCGCAGCCGGTTACGTTCTGAAGGACACGCCTGCGCCGCAATTGGTCAGTGCGGTGCGCGACGTCTATCGCGGCGGAAAATATCTCAGCTCGCAAGTTCTGGGCAAGCTGGTCGAAGACTTTCGCGCGCGTGTGCGCGACACCCGCATGCAGCCGCGCATGTCGACCCTTACGCCGCGCGAGCGCGAGATCCTGAAGCTGCTGGCCGAAGGCAATTCGGTGAAGGAAATCGCGGTGCTGCTCGGCCTGAGTGTAAAAACTGTCGAAGCGCATAAGTTCAACCTCATGCGCAAGCTCGACATCCACAATAAAGCCCAACTGGTAACCTACGCCATCCAGAAGAAGATCATCAAGGTTCCGGTAAACCAGTAAGGGAGAAACTGGCTATTAACGGTTCGCCCCCGCCTTCGGGATCCGGGGCCTATTCCACTCTCGTCGGTCCTTCGCCAACCCCTCCTTCTCTTCCTCCCCAAGCGACGCGTATGTCTTTGGGTGGTGCCGGTAGCAGTCCCACACCTCAGGGGCGGCGAACTCGGGCTGCAACTGGCCGGCGGACTTTCCGCGCGCGATGCGAAAGTGCTAACTTCGAGTAGGGCGGGACCGTACAAACGGTATACGCCAGGCAAGCGTTCGAGAATCAGTTTCCCCGGCTATGAGTGAATACGATGGCGAATTGACGCGGCTGGTCGAGCAGGTAAATCGTTCGGCGAGGGAATCGAAAGCAGACGAAATCAAACTGCTCGACCAGTTTCTGACGGTTGCGATCGAGCGCCGGGCGTCGGACCTGCTCTTGGTCGCCAACTCGCCGGCGGTTTTACGCGTGAATGGCGCCCTCACGGGAGGATTTGGACAGAGTTTATCGCCGGCCGAGTTGCGCAGCATTCTGCTGCCTATCCTGAGTGCGGATCAGGTTACGGAGTTGCAAACCCGGAAAGCTCTGGACTTCTGTTTTGTACGAAAGGCCATTGGAAGGTTCCGGGCGAACTATCACTTTCAGCGAGGCACGCTGGCGGCTTCCATTCGCCTGCTTCCCGAGCAAGTGCCTACGCTTGAGTCTCTCCATCTGCCGCCAGGGCTGGGGATTCTGGCAGAGCGTCGTCAGGGGCTGGTGCTGGTTACCGGACCGACCGGCTCCGGCAAAAGCTCCACCCTTGCTGGGCTGATCGATCTGATCAATAACCGCCGGAGAGACCACATCATTACCATTGAGGATCCAGTCGAATTTCAGCATCCCAATCACAGTTCCATCGTCGAACAAATTGAGCTGGGAGCGGATACGCCGAGCTTTGCCCAGGCCGTGCGCTCAGCGCTGCGGCAAGACCCCGACGTCCTCCTGATCGGCGAAATGCGCGACAGCGAGACGATGGCGGCAGCGCTGACCGCAGCTGAAACCGGGCACCTCGTTCTGAGCTCTCTGCATACCAACGACGCGGCGCAATCCGTTCTGCGCATTCTCGACATTTTCCCGTCCACCTATCAATCGCAGATACGGCAACAACTCTCCTTGGCTCTGCTGGCGATCATCTCGCAACGGCTTGTGCCGGCAGCAACCGGGATCGGACGCTACCCCGCGGTTGAGATCATGTTGGCTAATCATGCGATTCGCAATCTCCTTCGTCGCGGAGACGACCATCAGCTTCGGACCCACATTGAAACCTCACGATCCGAGGGAATGTTGACCATGGAACAGTCTCTCGCCGAGCTCGTTCGCACCGGGCGCGTCTCGCGCGAATCCGCTTTCGATCACTCGCACCATCCGGACGACTTGAGGCGCCATCTCTCCTGACGAGAAGACCATTTACTCTAAAAAGCAAAACCCCTCGCTTTCGGGAGGGGTTTTGCTCCGGTGTTGCTGTGTTGCGCCGAGGAGAGAAGGTTGACTTCGCGTTACTGCGGAGACGAACTGCCGGTCCCTGAGTTGGCCCCAATTGGGTGCTGTGTCTGAGACGATTCCGTCGCCGGATAGCTCGGGCTCGCGCCGGCATTCTGGCTCACCTGTGCTTGCGGCTGCGCTGCCGAAGCCAGCTGGTCGACGTTGTTCTTCAGCAGGCTGATCTCAACCCGATTGCCATGCGTGGTGCGGCTGCCTTCGGTTTCGGGCAGCTTCGCATTGCCCATGCCCATAACGGAGACGCGGTAAACCGGAATGTCATTCTTGGTCACCAGGTAACGCACAACTGCATTAGCCATCGCCTGAGAATGCTGGACCCCGACCTGTCCGGCACCGGTCGAGAAGCCTTGCACTTGTATGATGTAGCCCTTCTGATCTTTCAGGTCGGCGGTCATGTCGTCCAGTGCTTTACGATCCTTCGCGGTCAGCGTGGTCTGGCCGGAGCGGTAGCGGATCTCGGTTTGGGTCGCGGGCTGATATTGATCGATGTTGCCGACAACCTGCTCAACCGTGTTCAGGCGATTGCTGGCCTCAGTCGCCGTCTGGTTTGCCTGCTGGGCGCGATTGCTGGCCTGAGTTGCGTCCTGGTCAGCCTTCGTGGCCTTCGCGTCGGCATCCCGAATGCCCTGTTGCGCGCGCGCATCAACGTCCTTAATCTGGCGAGCGTTCTCGGCGGTCAGGTCATCCAGCTCATTCACGCGATTGCGGATCGGGCTCAACTGGCGCTGCACATATTTCTTGCGCGCGAAGGGATTCATCTTGCCCCAGAAGCCTTCTCGGGTCTCGGGCTGGAGCGGTTGCTGCGCCGAGAGGTTCTGGTCCGAGTTGGGGTTGGTGGGGCTGGCCGAGTTGCTCTGAGCCGACGTACTCTGCGGCGAAGCCGCGGGCTGCTGCGGGTCCGACGTGGTCTGTTGCGCCGCCGCGGGCAGAATCAGGGCCGCGGCCAGCGGCAACGTAAGTAACGTTCCATACCTCATGGGAAATTTCCTCCGAAGCTGTACATCGCATTCTGTCGCCAGGCAGCTCGGCTCGTCGTGTTACGCCGAAATGCATTACGGCAACACATTGCAGCTACAATCTCGCTGCCAAATCAGAGTTGAAGAAAACGCGCCTAACTCTTTTGTTTTCACATGGTGAAGAAACCAAGCGCTAGGCCGCTGTAGGTAGGAACGGCGAGCCACGGGTAATTGTTACCCGCGCCAAGGCTAAGCCGCGGTTGCGGGATCGCGGGAAGCAGCGACCTCGGGCTCAGGCAGCACGCGGACAAACGCCGCCTCCACCGAGCGCCTGGCGTCATCGAGCGGCAGGGGGGGAATGACGGTTAATGATCCCAGGATACTCGCCAGCCGGAAATACGCTGCCCGGCAAATGCGCATGAAGTCGACAGGGTATTCGGGTTTGCGCGCCCGCGCGGCTTCGGGATCGGCGTCGAGAAGATAGGCGATTTCCGGGCGAGGAACGAAGCTCGCCACCCCACGAACGAAGAAACGGGTGAGCGGATTGTCGAGCGGAAGGTTCGCCAGCTCGTCATAAATGTAGCGATCGAGGATGATGACATCGGCTCCCGAGCGTCGCGCCCTGGCGACGACGTTTACCAAATGGATCGCGTCGAGGAAGTACAAGCCGTGACGAGCCAGGCTGAGATACCACTTGCGAACGTTTTTGTCGTGGCGGTTGACGGGCTTGTCAGGCGAGCCGATGCCGCGTTCGCTGCCATAGACCTTGTGGACGAAGCCTTCGCGATATCGGCTCAGCACGACGACATCATCCCAGAATGTGAGCAGCCTGGTGGAGAGCCCGCGCGCGAGCGTGAACTCAATAAGGCTGGCGATCTGCGTGCTTTTGCCCGAGCCATCGAGTCCGGAAAAAGAAATGAGAAGTGGACGACGCAACGCGCTACCCCTTATTTCGGTCTGCTCGACGTCCCCTTCGACAGGCCGTACACCGTGCCTATCGCGACGCCTGCGGCTGCAATCAGCCCGACTTTGATAAGCAGTGAGCGGCGCTCGTGCTGCTTTTCCGGCGCGATCGCCATCCCCGCGGGACGCGAGGCCGCTCCGCCAACCGTCGGGACGCCTTCGGCAGTTGCGGCGCCCAAGGGCTGCTGCATCTGTTGCTCGGGCGCGGGCTGCGGCGCAGGCGTGGCCGGAGCCGCTTGCGTTTCACTTTCGGGATTCTGCGGCGCAGGATTCTCGTTGTTCGGCTGGTTCTGTGTCGGAACGGGCGTCAGCGGCCCCTGCGCCGGATTGATTGTAGTGCCACTCTGCTGTTGCTGTTGCTGCGGCGTCTGGCTCTGCGAATTCTGCTGCGCCTGCGCGACTTCCGGCAATCCACACAACGTGGAGCTCACAATCAACAAGAGAAATTTGGTAAGTATCTTCTGATGAGCTTTCATCGGGCAGCTCTCCCAAGCAAAAAAATTCTTACTGCGGGCCGCGGACCTCGAACTTGGTAACTGATTTTGCGGTTGCAACCGGCGCGGTTGCTCCGAGCACGGTTGCGGACAGAGACGTCTTGGACGTGGTTTCAACTGGAAGTCGTTGCGGTTTCATCAGCCGCTCAACATCGGCATCGCGATCGTAGAAGAGATTGCGAACCCGATTGCGGGCGTACCGCCACAGGTTCGGGAAGTTGGTTTGATACCAGCACGATTGCGACATTGCGCTCGAAAGTCCGCAGAAGATGCGAAAGCGGCTTTGCAGAACCTCCGGAGAAGCCAGCAGTGCTGCGGTCAGGCGGTGATTGCCTTCCAGCACGGTTACCGGGCTTCCATCGTCGATCCCGATCAGCAATACCGCGCTCTGGTCATTGTGATTGCGCAGATAATAGCTAAGCGCTTGTACTTTGGCGATGAAGTTACGAGTCCGGCCGTGAAAAGGTTTGCTTTTAATACGCCGCACGATGTCCTTCAGCAGAAAGCTGCCGTTGGCAACGCGGCGCCATTGGGCGCGGGGAAAGACTCGCAAGCGCTCCAGGTCCTGAGCCTCAATTTTTACTTCGCACCACTGCGTGTCCGCGGGCAGTTCTCGCCACATGTGCCCGCGGCGGCGGAACAGCAGCGCCCGGCGCAAAGCATTTCCCGCTTCATCGGAAAGGTCTGCGTCGAGCACGAGCTGCTCGAACTGCTCGCGGTCTTCATGGAACTCTTCCTGATAGAACTCATTCTTCAGGAACTCGGCGATAACCTCGGCCTCAGTAACGCGCCGTAGCTTCTTCATGGAGTCTCCCACCAGCGGTGGCCCAAACCTTGAGGAAGGGCAAGGCAACCGCAACCAGTAAAACCACCCTGAGTACCTGCTGGACTACGATCACCTCCAACAGAGTCGAATGAAACCAGGAAATACCAAGTACGATCAGTCCGCTCACCACCAGCTGTAGCCACCCGGTATTGGCAATGCGACGGGACATTTCGTAAGTGATCAGCACAACCGCGATGGCATAAACGCCTGTGGCCGCCGCGTTCATACTCAGCAGCAGGTTCAGTCCGCCCACCGCGCTATGGAAATGCGCTCCGAACAAGGATTGGAAGACGAGTTTGGGAAACAGTGCCAATAGCAGCACAAAGACCGTTGACATTCCGGTAACCAGAAGAAGCGGAATTGCCAGCAACGCCCCGGAGTTACGGTTCTGTTTGCTTTCCGCGGATACCGGGAACATGGCGCTGATGACCGACCAGGCGCCGAAGTACAGCAACCGTCCTACCAGCGCGATGGCCGCGTACAAACCGGCTTCCGAGGGACGGAAGAAATGCTTCACCATGAGAATGTCGATGTTGCTGATGATGACTTGCCCGACGAAGAAGACGATCGCCTGACGGCCTTCACGGACGTGTTCGGCGGGACCGGCTATCGCCGGACCGCGCAGCTCGCGAGCCTTGTCGGGAAGGCAGAAGGCGAGAATGACCGAAGCGGAAATCGCGGCGACGGCGCCAAGTACGCCAAAGCCCAACAGGATGAGAACCAGCGCGCCCAGGAACTTGGTAATCGCTTCCGCCGCCATGTTCGTCGCCAGCCCGCGAAATCGGCATGTGCCTTGCAGCCCGCCACGCTTGACGCCGAGCGGTACATAGATGGTCAATCCGACGGCCAGCAGAATGATGATCCACGGACTCGACAAGCGCAGGTAGGAGGTGAGTAGTTTTGCGGCGAACAGCATGAAGATGCCGAGGCCGAATCCGATGACCCAGGCGCGTTTCATCAGCTGCTGAAACGCAGCCGCTTTGGCTTCAACCGTATCCGCCCTGGCGATGAGCTTGGTACCGACCAGCTGAAACGCCAGCGTAATGGCGGAGATCAGCATCAGGATGGTGACCGCGGCTGCGGCATGACTGAAATCGGCGGGACCGAGCATACGCGCGACGCCGATGTTGTAACCGAAATTAGCTGCGCTGACGATGACTGATCCAATCAACAGGATGATGCTGCCGTTCAGGATCTTGGCGTGGGATGCGTAGGCCGGCACCCAGCGCTCCAACCGGTTTCGCCACGCGCTGACACCCCCGCGCGCGGGCACGGGGTGCAGTGGAGCGGCCGGCCCGTGGCGTGGCGGACTAACCACGATGGTGTCTTGCTCTGCGCTCATGCCGCCAGATTTGCTCCCGTTGCATCGTCACTCGCGTCGGGCGGGGTGAAGATCGGCATTACCCCTTGCGATAGTTGGGGTTCGAGCTGGCGCATGGCATTCGGCAGGAAGCTGCTGAAGCTCTTCACCGCCGCCGTCGAGTTTTCGTAGATTTCAAACAGTCTTCCGGTACGTGTCAGCTCAAGCACCACAGCGGACTGCGGCGACAGCGCCGCCAGCTTCAAATCGCCATCGCGTTTTACCGCTTCCCGCATGCACTGCAACAGAACGTCGATGCCAGCGGCATCGAGGTGACGCACCAGTGACATATCGAATACAACCTGGGGCCGGTCCGAATTCAAAAACGGCTGGACTTCCTTCCAAAACTTACGGGCCTGTTTAAGATTCATCCTTTCCGGCATACGTTTAACAACTACGGGCCGACTAATGGTCTCCATATCTCCTCACGACTGCTAAGGTGGAGGGGAACTCGGAGCTCTCCGCGCCGGATGCCGGAGACTCCAAGGCCGGCGTGTTGAGCACAGATTTCCCTGCCTCCAGACACTCCGGGCCAGTCGCGGAACTCTGGCGGTGGGACGCCGCCGAGAATCCGCGACAAATCTGTTTAGGTAAGAAGGCAAAAAGTGCAGCAGTGCTGCCTGCCAAACGCGAAACTGGACTTAACGGCACCAAATCGACAATTTTCTTGTCGCTGATTTCCACCTCCACATTGCGAACGAGGTGCGCGAGTCGCCGGAACCCCACCACGGAATGCATGACATCGAGGCCGGCGCCGAGGCGAGTGAAGGGAAGCAGAGTAGAATTTTCCACCACAGTGCCGCAGTCGACCTCCGAATGTTGCTCGATGACGCTGCCGCGCGTAATCAACGCCGAAGCGTGCACCTTGGAGCGGGCGCCGATAAAGGCCGGCGCAACCACGCGCGCCTTGCGATGAATGCGCGCCCCGCGCCCGACAAATACTCCCGGTTTGATCTCAGTTCCTTCGGGGTGGATTGCGTTTCGCGCCAGAAGTCCGTCCACGCTAAGGCGGCGCAGATCGGCAGCCTTCTGCAGGCGGTTCACATAGCCTTTTACCTGGAATGGCTCGCATTCGCGCCGCCGACGTTGCAGATGACTCTGAAACAACTCGCGCGCATCCAGACGCCCGGAAGCGTCCAGCACAAAGATCTCAAGGCTGGAATTCTGCGCATCCACCGCCATGCTGACCGGACAATGGTGGTCCAGGTGATGCTGGATCATCTCCTCGTAATCGAGTTCGACATAGGGACCGACGCGTAAGGCAAGGATCAGCTCCGCCCCGTCGGCGGCATGCTGCTGAAATACCTCCTCCGCGGTTTCCCATAGCTGGTCGCCGCTAGCCGGCACGGTGTGCAGGCGGTGATGGAGTTCGGCAAGGTGAGAGAGCGGTATCGCGCCGCCCGTATCGCCGATAAGCGTCGTGTGATGGATGCCGAAATGGCAGAGGCGCCGCAACACACGCTCCGCCACTGTCAAACCAAGCGCATCAAGGCAGGCGATGGGCACCCCGCCGATGCTCTCCGACGTCAGGCCTTCGACGGATGTGGCTCCGCCGATCAGCAGGATCGCTCTTATGTCCATGGCTGCCACCTGGGTGCAGCGGCGCGAAAGATCGCCGAACGCGAAGGTACCCAAGAGGGAATTCGCCGGAAACGTGATATTGGCTCCAGCGCCCGAGTTCGTTGCTGCAGATCAAAAGAACGTAAGTACTGGCGGATAATCTGGGGCATCGTCATCCGTAACGCGGCAGAGAAGTTCTGTTCAGCCATTTCGCGCATTCGCTCGTGATCGCCCAACAGTTGTTGCAATTGCAGCGCCAGGCTCTGCGCATTGCCGGTTTCGTAAAAGCCGACCGCCAGACCTTCATCGAACGCCATCTCGCGAAAGTCATCGATCCCGGCCGATATGATTGGGACGCCAAATTCGCACGCAAGGTGGGCTACACCGCTCGCTCCAGTTGCAGAAGAATAAGGGAGCACCAGAACGCTGGCGTGGCGGAACAGATTCGGTATGTCCTCTTCGGCTACATACCCGGTAAATTCGACACTGGAATGGCCTTTGATACTCTCGGCAATCGATTCCACATAACCGGGGGTTTGCGGATGATTTCCGCCGGCGATGATCAAACGCACATTCGGCATTTCCGCTGACAGGCGTTCGAAGGCTTCAATGAGCAGTTCGAGACGCTTGTAGGTACCCCACTTGCCGAAGGCCAGGATGTGGTGATCCGGATTACCGCGCTGCGAAAAATCGGGCGGCTCCGGGCAACCCCCGAGAATACCGTGGGCACGGAAATGAACATTTTCCCCACGATACTTCTCGATGAGAGTGCGACGATACACCGGCAGTAGCACGGAGATGGAATTCGCCATCAGCAGCATGCGGGTCGCAATCGACCCGGCAGCGCGATAGAGCGCAGGAAAGCGCACGCCGAAATCGGAGAGATCGATGTTGTCCATCAGGTGATGCAAGGTCACGTGTGTGTAGTGACCACTCAGGCGGGAGATGGCAGGCTGCGTTAGCCCCAGAAACGCAGGCACCGGCTTGTTGCCAAAAGAAGAGAACAACAGGTTGTACCAAACCACATCGGGCTTGATGTCATGGATAGCGCGCATCAGGCGAGTGGGATTCGACAGCGCGTCGAAACGCCAGCAGCGCATGACGTGATAGTCCTCGAGTTCGGCTTGGCCGTCGAGTTCATCGGCGAGAATCGTAAGGCTCAGCAGCGGATCGCGCTGCAACTCCCGTGCGAGATGAAAGCCATATTCGTTCAGCCCTCGTTTGCTCGGTGGGAAAGCTGTTACCAGACAAATCTTCATCACTGCCTTGGGTCAGAAAATCGAAAGTCGAAATACGGGGCGAATCAACGTCCCGCTCTGCATGATCCCCGTAAAGTTGGGAAATTGCTCCGCTTGTAGGCCAACAGAAAATTGCAGGGGATAGACGAGCGTGAAGTTCCCCTTGTCGTCGCTGAAGTTTCGATGTATTGGCCTCACGTAGCTGATGAAAAAGCTGCTGTAGAAGTTGTCGTACTGCGAGTACGTCGATCCGCCTTCATAGGCGAACTGCCCATTTACCTTCCACGCTGGATTGACGTCGTACTGGAAGGTGCCGACCGGACGCAGCACATGGGCAGCGCCCCAAATCGGGCCCTGTACCTGGTAAGCGCGAATGTACTCACCCAGGATGCTGGCCGTGAGGCGGTCGTCGAGGAATTTGCGCTGCAAGCCTCCATAGCCTGAAGTCGTGAAAAATTGGCGGAATAACGGGCTGAACGTCAGATCGCGCCGGGTATAGCCGGTGATAAGCGAGGTTTTGCCCCATGGCCGCCCCACCGTAAACTGCAAGGTCGTGCCGACATCATTGGAGTTCAATTTGTAGCTGGTTGCGGTGAACGGTCCGGACTCGTGATAGAGGCTGCCGTTCAGCGAGATCCAATTAAAGAAAGAACTGCTGTTGGCGTAGACAAATTGGCGGAACAGATTTTGATCTTCGTACTGGGCCGCACTGGGATCGCGGCGAATCGTCCCCTGCAAGCCGGTATTGAACGCGATCCAGCCATCGCCCACATGAAGGACCGGATTGAGCGCGCTGTTGAAGTTGTAGTCGAAGGTATTGCGGTTGATGATCAGCGCTTCCTGAGGCAGCGACTCGGGGCCGTTGGCATTGCGAATCTGGAAGAACCCGCTGAGCATGGGGAAGCCGTTGTCGAAGTGATAGCGGTAAGCTGTCGTCCACAACGACTCCTGTTCGGAGCGCGGCGGAGGCAGCAGCGGGCTCTTGCTCGACAGCCCGAAGATCTGCTGGTCGGTGACATAAACCGTGTAGTCGTCATAAACTCCGCCGGTGGTGAAATTGGTCGACATGCTCAGGTGATCTGTTACCCGCAAGCCCTCTTCGGACGCCACCTGCAGGCCTTCCACCTGCGCGGCTCCGCTGCCGCCCAGCTGGCTGGCCTTGGAGAGCGCCGATAGCGCGTTCCAGCTCTCATGCCGCTGGCGGTAGACTTCACCCTCGGCCAACAGGTAGTCATAGTTCTGATTTGACGAGGGGTCGGAACCGAGCATCGCCAGTTGCTGATCGGCTTCCTTCGTCTTGCCCTGTGCGAGATAGGTGTTGGCCAACCCGATGTCAACCACTTCGTCCGATGCCCCCGCCTGTTCAGCCTTCTGGAAGTATTCGCTGGCGAGGTCGAAGTCATGCATCGCCAGCAGAAGATTGGCGGCTTCGATCAGGTTGTCGGCGGTGACCGGCGGCGCTTCGCCGATGCGGCTCTCGGCAAAGCCGAGACTGATCTGTTGCTTGGCATCGTCGTCGTGGCCGTACTTCACCATCAGCCGAGCGATCGCCAGACGAGCTTCAACCCGGTTCGAGTCCGGCGCCTCCAACGCTCGGGCAAAGCGGTCCATCGCGCCTTTTTCGTCGCCCAGGGTCAGTAGCGCATCTCCGGTGTCGAGCAGGATGCTGGCCTGATTTCCGCCCGCCCGCTCCGCCGCGGCAACGTACCGCAGAGTCGCATCGCGATTGCCGAGGTGCGCGTAAGCGTGCGCCATCCGCCCGTAGATCAGCGGATCATCCGGCGAGATAGCGAGCGTAGCGTTGAGCACATCGACCGACTGCTGATAGCGCCGCATGTCGTACAACGTGTCAGCCAGCGCAAGATGCAGCCCGAGATCGTTGGGAGCGAACTTCAACGCCTCGCGATACTCCTCTTCGGCGCTGGCCAGCAGATGCTGCTGGCGGTATGCCGTCGCCAGCGCGAGATGTGTCGCTCCCGATTCGCCCAGCAGTTTCTGTCCCTCGCGCGCCTCGGCGAGAGCCTCATTGGCCTGGCGTAATTGCAGATCGCTGAAGGCAAGTCCCAGGTGCGCGATGCCGTTGTTGGGAGCCAGGCCGAGCGCGGTATGAAAGTCTTTCGCCGCCGCCTGCGGGTTCTGCATGTCGTTCAGCGTGTACCCGCGATTGACGTAGGCTTCCACCATCTTTGGATCGCGCTGGATCGCCCGCGTGTAATCCTGCACAGCCTCATCCAGCAGCTGCGAGTGCTTGTGAACGTGGCCTTCCAGCAAGGGGAAATTGGGTTCGTTGGGCAGGATCGAGTCGTACTTGTCGGCAACCGTCAGCGCGTCGTCATAGCGGCCCAGGTTGTACAGGTCATAAGCGAGGTAGACCGACGCATTGCGATCCTTGGGCAGTTGCTGCAGCACCTTGTAGCCCAGTTTCGCGGACTCCTCGTAATTGCCCTGGTGCAGCAGGACGCGCTCATGCTCCATCATGACTCGCGCATCTTCACTGGTCTTCCCTTTGGCGCGGCTCACCCACGTCGCCGCCAGCTTGATCTGCTGTCCCTCGAGGGCAGCATTGGCAGCGTTCGCGATGACGACGGGATTGTTGGGCGCACGTTTGTAGGCCAGCTCATACTGTGCGTCAGCCTTGGCGAATTCGCCCGTCTGCGTGTAGAGATCGCCCAACGCGAGATAAGGAATGTAGTCGTCGGGATAATCTTTGGCGAGCCGGTTGAAGTATTCGGCGGCCATCGTGGGATTGTTCTGCTCGCGATAGATGTAGCCGATCGCCTCCAGCGCGTACCGGTTCGTCGGGTCTTTATCGAGCACGTCGCTGTAGAGCTGGATAGAGTCGCTCTTTCGCCCCTCTTTCCACAGCAGGTTCGCGTACTGCAACTGGATGTTGAGGTTCGTGGGATCGAGCTTGCGCGCTTCCACCAGGTCGGCTTCCGCAGCCGGCAGATTGTTGTCAGAGCTCTCCAGCGAAGCGCGGACACGCAGGAATTCAGCCTTCGCCGGACCCTGCACGTCGAGCTTGTTGATTTCCTGCTCGGCAGTCGCGATCTGCTGGTGTGCCGCCTCGTCGTCGCCGTTCTGGCGATACAGTTCGGCGAGATTCAGGCGCAACTGAATGGGATAGAGCTCTCCTTCCGGCACGCCGCCGGCGGGCAGGGCAGCGACGGCCGCCTTGTATTCATTGATAGCGTCGGTCTGGCGATTCTCTTCCTTGGCCAGCAGGGCGCGAATCGCGTGTAACCGATAGTGATTGCTGTCGATGACGGCGGCGCGCGCCAGATATTCGCGGGCTTTATCGAAGTTGCCGACAGCGACCTGCGCCTGCGCCGCGCTGAGCTGATAGCCGATCTCGCCCGGCTTGGCATTGGCGGCGCGAGTGTAGGCTTGGGCTGCCTCCTCCTTATTGCCGTCGAGCTCATAGGTGTAGCCGAGGTCGGCAAGTAGTTCGGGCGTCTGCCGCGGCGCGCTTTTCAACGTGGCAATCGCGTCCTTGTAGTCGTGTTCTTCGCGATAGTAATTCGCCGCTGCCTGGAAAATCTCGGCATTGCCAGGCGCGTGTTTCTTGGCCAGATCGAGCCACTGTTTGGCTTTGTCCGGCTGCTTCAGTTTCAGATACGCGACCGAGAGCATCAGCTCGATATGAGCGTTGGCCTGCTGCGATTCGGCACGCTGTAAGAGATTGATTGCCTCCTGGGTGTCACCGGTCCGCATGTAGAGCTCGCCGGCAATCAGCAGATCGTTGGTGCGGTTCGGATTGGCGCGAATGACCTGAAGCAGTAGGCGCTTGGCATCGTCATTGCGGCCCATCCGTTCGTAGGTTTGCGCCAGCCCACTCAAGCCATCGGGATTGCCTGGCGCATACTTCAATCCGTGTTCGTAAGCCTCCACGGAGGTCTGATAACGACCGGCCAGTCGCGAGGTGTAGCCGAGCAGGAACCATAGTTTGTTGTCCTGCGGAGCGGCGTTGACCGCGCGCTGGGCGTAATCGGCTGCGGCAGAGGGATTGCCGTGACGTAAAGCATCATCGGCGGCGCGCGCCAGGCGGCCAACCTCGATGCTGCTGCCCCAGCCAATACCGTTTTCGCTCGATGCCTTCGATGGCTGATTTTTCTGGCCCGATTTCTGGGCAGGGGACTGTTGCCCGTTGATTTCGTAGGTCTGGCCCAGCGCCGCAACCGGGAGCAACCACGCCATAACGATCAGGAGAACAGTTTTTTCTTTCACGGAAACGACTCACCAGGGCTGAGAAGTGTGTCCGGAACTCGGCTTGTAAGCTGAATTCCTTCTCGTCGGATGCGCGTTCGTGCTGAATGGCTGTTCGGCAGCTTCGGACAACATCTACTCTGCTGGCAGGTGGTATCGCGGTTCACACATTTGCCCAAGCCATGCACTCTGCCGGCGCCCGGAGTTTTGTCCCACGACGTCGCAGCCGGGCGGGTTTGCGATGGCAAGACTGAATTCTTGCCTCGCTCTGTCGCTGAATTTCAATAGGCGAAGCTGCCGCACAACCTCCCCGCGGCCGCAGCACATCGAACAGCTCTGAATGTTCTTTACCCCAGCGTCCCGCGAATGCGGCACTGGGAATCCCGATTTTGCGGGAGGCAGTCCCTTGACTTCGCAGTCGTCTACGTTCCCCACCCCGACGCGCCCGGCTATCCCACCCGCAAGAACGGCCGCTGACGCGAGTTCAGGAAGCACGGCCCGCGCCGGAGTTCCCGGTTTCCGCTTACGTGCAATTCCTTTGTCCGCAATTTTGCTGGTTACTCTGGCGGTGCACGCTCCGCTGCTTTTCATGCAGCTGCCCCTCAAGTCGTACGACGCCAATACCCACATCTTTTTTGCCGCGCATTATGCCCAGCACTGGTTTAATCCCTGGAACGCGAAGTGGTTTGGCGGCTTTTCGCAAACGACTTACCCGCCGCTGACCCACCAGTGGATCGCCCTGTTCTCCCACGTGATGGGGCTCAGCTGGGCGTATATGTTCGTGCAGCTGATTGTGATTCTGCTGTTGCCGATCGGCATGTATCGCTACGCCGCGATCTGGGTAGATGAGGTTTCCGCCAGCTACGCGGCTCTGGGCTCGGTGTTCCTCGGCTCCCTGGCGATGCTGGTGTATCAGTCGGGACAGCTGCCCACGACCGCCGCTGCGGCGCTGGTACTGAACGCGCTGCCCTTCTTCTATGACTGGCTGCGCACCTCGAGCTGGAGCGCATTACTGAAGGCGGTCGCGATCTCATGGGCGGCCGCGGCGGCCCACCACGTGACGCTGCTGTTTGGCGCGGTGCTGTTTGCCATCCCGGTTTTTGTGGAAGGACTACTGGACCGCAACGCCGCCGATCTACCGGAGGAGCAACGCGCTTCCGCCGGCGGAGTGGTTTTCCGGGCGGTTATTTTCGCGGTGATCACGCTGGTCGGCGTGGGCATCGTGCTGTACCCCTATTGGATTGCGCTGTACAAGAACCCGATTAACCAGATGCCGATTCCGCACGGCTCACGCGATAACTACCTGCTGCACCCGTTCTTCGGAATCAATTTCTGGATCATCCCGATGGGCGCCTTGATGTTGGCGATCCCCTTCATCATCTGGCGCGGGTCAGCTGTGGGCCGCCTGCGGCCGCTGCTGTTCGGCTGGTATCTCACCACGCTGATCGGTTTGGGCGGTACCACGCCCGTCGGCAAAGCTCTTCTCGGCCGCGCGTACTATGTGCTGACCTATGAGCGCTTCACCTTCTGGGCGACCCTGATGGCGATGCCGTTCGTGGGATTACTCGCGGTTGAGCTGATTCAGCGTTTCCGCTTGAAGGCGGTTATCGCTCTGACGGTCGCTGCGGTTGCAACCATGGCGGCGTCGGTGGCCTGGATCGAGATCAACCCGATCACCGTCTCGCCATTCAATGTCGATCAGGTGATCGCGTTTCTGAATCGCGACGATCACGCCAAGTTCCGTTACATCACGCTGGGATTCGGCAGCAAATTCGCGATGGTTTCGACCTACGCGAAGGCCGACAGCGTCGACGGCGACTACAACTCCGCCCGGCTGCTGCCCGAGATGACCGCCTACGGCGCCGGCCAGCTTTACAACGCGAAGTATTACGGGCTCTCCGGTATGGAGTCGCTGCGCGCGGTGTTGAAGCATGCCAATCAGTACGGCCTGAAGTACATCTTCGTACGGGATCGATACTATGAGCCCTTACTCGCTTTCGCCGGCTGGCGTCAGGAAGAAATCTACGACAACGGCAATGTGACGTTATGGGTCAAAGAAGATGTTCCGCCGGCGAAGCGACTTGAGTTCGTCGGCTTCATGCCGACCGAGACGCAAGGCATCATGTGGGGAATTCTTCCGGTTGCCAGCAGCCTGCTGGCGCTCTTCCTGGTGTTGCTGCTTCCCGAGCGGCGTCGCCTGGGTACGACGCTGGAGTTTCCCGCTCCGGCAACCGGAGAGCCGCTGGTTCTGCGGGAGGCCAAGTAATGAGCAGGATTCTACCGATCGCCCTCATCGTCCTGGCCGTGGCATTCATCGCCATGGCAACGATTCAGCCCAACCAGTTGTCTCCCGCGACCTCGCCGCAGGGCGCCGTCGAGGCCATGTTCAATCAGGTGAAGGCCCGTGACTATAGCGGGGCGTTTCGCTACGTGGCCAACTCCGCAGCTGGCGACGAGAAGGCCTTCGCCGAGGATCTGGCGGGACGCGACGGGAGCCTGCGCACCTACTCAGCGCTGCAACGGGTCGATACCAAGGTCCTGCATGCCGATGACAACGATGCGCTGGTGCGTGCCACGCTGGAGTATGCCACGGCAGTCGGCGCTTTCTATGACACGCGCGACCTAAAGGTAGTGAAGGAGGACAACAGCTGGAAGGTGGAATGGCCGATCGTGAAGGAAGCGAAGGTCCCGCCGCAGGTCATCCAGGAGAATTATCTGCGCTGGGACGTGATCACTCGCGGCGCGGGCGACGACTGGGGTGCGCAGAACGTGGAGGCTCCGCGCGTGCGCATCATCTCCATGAATGCCATTCCCCAGGCGAACAGCACCATCATCGTGGGCGAAATTGAGAACGAAGATACGGTTCCCGGCTTCGTCTCCGTCGGTGCAACCCTGGTGGGCAAAAATGGCGAGGTGCTGGGCGAGGAAACCAGCTTTGACAAGATCTCACACACTCTGTTGCCCAAGGAAGTTTCGCCATTCCGTATCGATTTTCCTAACGTGAAGCTGGCTGCGATCAAAAGCGTGCGTATGACCCCGACCTCAATCCTGGTTCCGGCGTCCGCCGATCCGACGATTGGCGTGCTGCACCAGCGCATCGAGACTGACTCCCGCGGGCGGCATGTGCTGAAGGGTGAGCTGGTGGAGCAGAGTGGCGAGATCGTGAACATCCCGCACGTGTTGGCTACCTATTACGACGCTGCGGGCAAGGTCATTTGGGTGTCCGACGGCTACGTTGATCAGGCGCTGCTGCCGGATACGCCGGTTCCTTTCGCCGTGGACCTGAACGATAAGGTGGCCGCTAACGTCCATAACTATCGCGTCACGGTGAACGAATACATGCTCAATCACCAGGATTGATGACGATGATCAGAGATTCTATCCAGGTAGAGCAGCCCTTTAGGGCTGCGCGCGATACCTTTCCTATCGGATTGTTTGCGCGGGTGAGGCCTGCAGCCTCAGCGGCACAAACAGGGTCTTGCCATGGCCGGCCAGACGCGAGCCTGAAGGCTCGCTCTACCAAAGTGGCCACGATGGCGAAAATTGCCTTATATTGCGGCACGTTCCTCTTCGTCGTGTGCTGTCTCGGGCTGTATGGATTCGCCGGCGAGCTGAATGTTCCAGCAGCCGTGACCGCCGGGAATTCGCTGAGCATCCCAACTTCGGGCAGCGGCGAGGCGACGCTGTACCTCGTCGGTCCCGGAACCGCAATCAAGCGCAAGGTGGAGCTGGGAGCGAACGTCGAACTCAGCGCAAACGATCTGGAAAACGCCGGCCGCTACGTGGTCGTGCTCGATGGCGAGAGTGCGACGTTCTTTGTTACTGCGGCTCCGGTGCACTCCATCGCATTTCTGGCGCGGCCCTCGCGTGTTCCCGCCGATACACCGAACGTGATCGCGGGTACGGCTTTCATCTTCGATCGTTATCAGAACCTGGTGCTGGAACCGCAGCCGGTGAGGTTTGCGCTGACCGTCGACGGCCAAACCGTCACTCGGGTTGAGACCTCGCGTTACGGTATTGCCTACACCAAGCTGAACTCCACCAGGAAAGAGGGAGCGGCGCAGTTTGTAGCCGCTGCCGGGCCGGCTTCAGTGCGGCGCGTGGTACAGGAGGTAGCTTCCGACCCTTGCAGCCTGCGTATGACCGCGCAACGCGACCAGTACGGCATCCTGGTGCGTACCGATCCGATCCGCGATTGCGCCGGCAATCCCGTGCCTGACGGAACCATCGTGACCTTCACCTCGACCGATGCGGAAGGCAAGAGCACAGTCGACGCCCGCATCAAGCGCGGCGTCGCCGAGGCGCAGCTGCCCCCTTCGAAGGACGCGACCATTTCCGTCGCCTCCGGCGTTGTCGTGGGTAATGAGATCAAATGGAGGAGCGAATAATGAAGTTCGGCTGGCGGCTCGCTTTCACGTTTGCGGCGGTTGCCGCAGTTGCGCTGGCGTGGTCCGATCGGAACTCCGATGCCGTTCTTGCCGCGACACTGCCCGCGGTTTCCCTCAATGTCGCCAATACTGGTCCGCGGCAGGTGGAAGACACGACGCAGAAGGCCGTGGCGCGCGATTATGCTGCGGCGTGGCAGGCCATGGCAGAGGCACTGGATAAAAACCGCGTGGACCTGCTGGCAGCGGACTTTGTCGGCACCGCCGCCGAAAAGCTGACTGCGGGTATCAACCAACAGCGCCGCACCGGCCTGCATCAGCAAATCGTGGATAAGGGCCACCACGTTGATGTCGTTTTCTACTCTCCCGAGGGCTCGGCCATGGAGCTGCATGACACGGCCCGACTTAAACTCCAGGTGCTGGACGGCAACAAGGTCATTCACTCCGAAGATGCTACCGTGCATTACGTCGCGCTGGTCACCGCAGCCGAGAGTTCGTGGAAGGTGCGATTGCTGGAGGCCGTGCCGAGTTTCTAGCTGCGGACAGCGCTTCCTCTTCGCACTCGCCGCTTAACGGAACCCCGGCAGGATTCCGCCACATTTCTGCGTCCCGAGGTGAGGCCCCCAGACCTTTGGTCGCGAGTTGCGTCCAATCACTTAGCGTTTGCCGGAACTTATACGCGGCGTTTTTGGAAAGCTATTGGCGATCGTTTCCTCGGCCGGGGAAACGAGCTAGAATATTGGTACTCTCCGGTGTGAGGCGCGGCATCCAATCGCTGTTGAGTGGCTGGTCCTGAATGATCTTACAACCTATCCGTGTCTCTACCTTGGCGCTGCTGGTCGCGGGCGCTTCCGTGAGCTTCGCTCAGACTTCGCCTGCTACGCCGGTGCAGAAACCGGTTTCGCAGCCGGCGGCGGCTGCCGACGATGCCGCGCAGAAGAGTGTTTCCTCCGGCTCAACGCAATCGGCCGCTACGGGCACTGCGACCCAGCATCCGGACAAAGCTGCGGCCTATTACCATTTCATGCTGGCGCACATGTACGAGGAGATGGTGTCGATGTACGGCCGCTCCGACTACGCGAATAAAGCCATCGACGAGTATCGCGCCGCCATCGACAATGATCCGACCTCCGACTATCTGAATGCCGGACTCGCCGAGTTGTACGCCCGGACGGGACGAATCCGCGATGCCGTCCTGGAAGCCCAGGACATCCTGAAGCGCGACGGGAGCAACCTGGAAGCGCGCCGTCTGCTGGGACAGATTTATCTGCGCTCACTGGGCGATATGCAAACCGGCTCGCAGTCGCAGGAGATCCTGAAGCTGGCGATCGATCAGTATGAACAGATCGTGAAGCTCGATCCCACCAGCGTTGAAGACCATCTGCTGCTGGGCCGATTGTATCGGCTGAATAATGAACTGCTGAAGGCGGAGAACGAATTCAAGGCTGCAGTCAAAATCCAGCCCGATTCCGAAGAGGCTGTCACCACGCTCGCCTATCTCTACAACGAAGAGGGTGACTCGGCCCGCGCCCTGGAGGTGCTGAATACCGTTCCCGAAAAGGCGCGCACGGCCAAGCTGTATTCGGCGCTCGGCTACACCTACGAACAGCAGAAGGAATACAAGCAGGCGGTTGACGCCTACCGGAAATCGACCGAGCTCGACCACGACAATCTGGATGCGGTGCGCGGCCTGGCGCAGAACCTGATGAATGATGGCCAGACCGATGCTGCGCTTGAGGAATACAAAGCGATCGTCGATGCCGATCCCTCGGATGCGCAAACTTATATGCGCATTGCGGAGATCGATCGCCGCAGCGGCAAGTTCGACCAGGCCATGGACGCCCTGAAGAAGGCCAATGCCGTGGTGCCCGATTCCATCGAGGTGCAGTACAACATCGCCGTCATCGACGAAGCACAGGGCAAGTACGATGACGCTATCCAGATCCTGAACGGGCTGCTGCAGAAATCCGAGAGCCCTGACGGCGACTATTCCAAGGAAGACATCAACAATCGCGCGGTATTCTTGGAACGGCTGGGCACGATTTACCGCGAGGCCGGCCGGCCGCAGCTGGCGGTAGAAACTTTCCGCAAGATGCTCACACTGGGCGACGACAACGCCGTCCGCGGCTACCAACAGATTATCGAGACCTATCGCGACAGCAAGCAGTGGCAGCAGGCCACTGACGTCGCCGAAGAGGCCGCCAAGAAGTATCCGGCGAATCGCGGGCTAATTATGGTGGCAGCCTCGCAGCAGGCTGACATGGGCAATCCCGGCCCAGCCCTGGAGCGCGTCAAGTCGCTGCTGAAGGGAACCCCGGACGATCGCGACGTCTATGTCGCCTTAGCGCAGATGTACAGCCGGGTGAAGGATTGGCCGCAGGCCGAAGCCAATATCAACAAGGCCATCGAGCTCTCCACCAAGCCGGACGACAAGGACGACGCGTGGTTTATCGCCGGCTCCATCTACGAGCGTCAGAAGAAATACGACAAGGCCGAAGAGGCGTTCCATAAGGTGCTGGCGGATGATCCCAAGAATGCCATGACCCTGAACTATCTCGGCTACATGCTGGCCGACCGCGGTACGCGCCTGGACGAAGCGTTGGGCTACATTCGCCGCGCGGTTGCGCTCGATCCCCAGAACGGCGCCTACCTCGACTCTCTGGGCTGGGTCTACTTCAAAATGGGTAACTACGACCTCGCCGAGGAGAACCTCCGCCGCGCTTCCGAGCGCATGGGCAACGATCCCACCATTCACGATCACTTGGGGCAGCTCTATCAAAGCACCGGCCGGCTGAAGCTCGCCGCCACCCACTACGAGCGCTCCCTGGAAGAATGGAATAAGACCATTCCCGCCGAAGTGGACCAGGATGACGTCGCCAAGGTTCAAAAGGAATTGGAGACTGCGCGCGTAAAGCTGGCAAAGCAGAATGCGGCCTCGCCGCCTCCGGCCAAACCGTAGAGTTCTTCGAGAATGATAGATAGAGGGCGCTGCTGCGGCAGCGCCGTTTCATGCACAAGAATTGCCTTTGCTTCGGCAGGGCTCTATGATTCCGCGGCTTTGGCCGTCAGCTTCTTCCGCAGGTCCTGAATATAGTGGTCCGTCATGCCGGCGATGTAGTCGCACACCACCCGCGCCAACTTCTCCTGCTCCGCCCGCTCCTGGTAAATCCATGGCAGCGCTTCAGGTTTAGCAATGAAGTATTGAAAGACGTCGGTGATGACCTTCTCGGCTTGACGTTTCTCCGGCTCCAGAGGCTTGCAGTTGTACATCGCTTCGTAGAGAAATCGTTTCGCCTCGCGCCGCTCCGCTTCGACCTCGGGACTGAATCCTGCCAGCCGCTGCGGGTGCCGTCGCACATCTTCCAGGCTGCGAACGCCGGCCTCGCCGGCACGTTTTCTGGTGTGCTCGATCAGATCGGTGACGAAACGGTTCAGTACCTGCTTTAGCGCTTCGTTGAACCGGAGCTTCTCGGGAGCGTCCGGATATTTTGTCGCCACATCGCGATAAAAGCCTTCGAAGACGGAGACGCGTTCGCGAATCTGCGGCAACTTGAGCAGCCGCGCCTCGAATCCATCATCCAGATCGGCGGTACTATAGGCGATCTCGTCGGCCAGGTCGATCAGCTGCGCCTCCAGCGGCGGCCGCAGATCAAGTAGATACTCGCCCAGTTCCGGATGCGCGGCTGCGCTGTAATCGTGCGAGTGCTTGATGATCCCCTCACGCACCTCAAACGTCAGGTTCAGGCCGCGAAACTCCGCATAGCGAAGCTCCATCTCTTCTACGGTTCGCAATGCCTGCAGGTTGTGATCGAAAAACTCGCCCTGCTCGCGCATCAGCATGTCCAGTATGCGCTCGCCCGCATGCCCAAACGGTGGATGCCCGATGTCGTGCACCAGCGCCAGCGCCTCGGCAAGGTCGACGTTCAAGTTGAGCGCTCCGGCGACGGTGCGCGCGATCTGCGTGACCTCAATGGTGTGGGTCAGGCGGGTGCGGAAATGGTCGGAGTAGCGCCGGGTGAAGACCTGCGTCTTATTCTCAAGCCGGCGAAAGGCGCGGGCGTGGATCACGCGGTCGCGATCGCGCTGGAACGGATTGCGGTAAGGGTGCGGCGGCTCGGGATAGCGGCGCCCGCGCGAATCCTCGGCGCGAACGGCGTAAGAGACGAGCATATGCGAAGTTTATAGCAGCCATCAGCTTTGCTGCGAACCACCGATGGCCGCTGCCCGTCGCGCCGCCAGGCGCTGATCGACCGCACCGAACCCATATAGCCGGGATAAAGCCTTAGAGAAGCAACCGCGAAACGCCGTAACCGTTTCTCACACCACAGCAGCGGGCGAATTCTGTGGCAAACGGGCTCTCCTTCGCACAACTCACAAAACGGGTGTGGACGTCGATGAGCGACGATGACGTGTTTGGGCGCGCGGCGCAACTGGCTTACTACTTTTTTGTCGCGGTCTTTCCTGCTCTCATCTTCGCTATGGCGATTTTCGGAATTTTGGATGGTCCAGGATCGCAACTGCACACCGCGCTGTTGCAATACCTGGGAAAGGCACTGCCCCCCAGCTCTCATGCTCTGCTACAAAACGTCTTGGATCAGACCAGCAAATCCAGCGGCAATGGCAAGCTGGCATTCGGCGTTTTGGGCGCATTGTATCCGGCCACGGCGGGCATGGTGGCGGTTGAAAGCGCGCTCAATGCGGTCTATGGCGTCAACGAGAAACGCCCGCTGTGGAAGACGTACGGCACTGCCGCCATGCTGACGATTGTGTGCAGCATTCTCGCCATGTTGACCCTGGCAATCATTCTGTATGGTAATACAGCAGCGAACATGATCGGCGCCGATATCGGTCCGGGCGGGATATTGACCTGGGCCTGGCGCATCGTGCAGTGGCCAATCGCGCTGTTGTTCCTCATCCTGATTTTTTCCCTCACGTACTACTACGCTCCCGATGTCGAGCAGAGGCGCTGGCGCTGGATCACGCCCGGTGCGGTGGTCGGTATCGTCGCCTGGCTTGCAGCCTCCTTTGGATTCCGCCTGTATCTGCATTACTTCAACACCTACTCCGCCACCTATGGCTCGGTGGGAGCGGTGATCATCCTGCTCACCTGGTTCTACATCACCGGACTGGTGCTGTTGACCGGCGCCGAGGTCAATGCCGAGATCGAGAATGCCGCGGCCCACCGCAGCGTTCCCCCAGGCAAAGAGCAGGGAACAAAACGCCCCGCCGCATAATCGAATAAGCACTCGGGTGCATGGGGACGTCAATAGGGCGCTTCGCTGTACACTGACATGCAGCACCCTTGCGACGGTTCTCTATTGCTACGACCCACAGTCAAGTCCCTGTTGCACAACTGGTGGCCGGTGGTTTTCTGGCTGGGAGTCATCCGCGCGGAATCTACCGACACAGCATCGGCCGCGAACACGGGTACGCTCCTGTACAACGTCATCGCTTTCGTCGCGCCGCACGTCGAGCACGCCTTCGTCGATGGCCTGAACGAAGTCCTGCGTAAGACCGGACATTTCTTTGGCTATGGAATTCTGGGGGCGCTCGTATTCATTGCCCTGCGCAAAACCAATCGCGACCGCCTGCGCGGCGTGCTGAATCGCGCCTGGGGAATTTATCTGCACGACTTCTGGCGACTGGAGTGGGCTGTGCTCGGCGTGCTCGTCGCCATGATCACCGGCTCATTCGATGAGATCCACCAGAGCTTCATCCCTTCCCGCACCGGCCGCTGGCAGGACGTGGTGCTCGACACCTGCGGCGCGATCGTGATTCAGTTGCTGATTTATTTCTATTGCGCGCGAGAGTTCCGCGATCGGCAGACTATAACTGCCGTCCGCGAACACAGTTCCACGGGCTAGCTTCATCGGCCGAGTGAGCGCTTGCGCCGCAACAGGGCAGCGATTCCCGCAACTCCCGAACCGAACAGAACCAGGCTGCCGGGCTCGGGCGTGGGCTGGGGTGAGCCCAGGCTCGACAGATCCGTTCCGCACCTGCGGACCATTGCTTAAAACGATGCCGCTCGCAGCGGGAGCAAAGCAGAGATATGTGATAATTCCGTTTCCAACCATCCTGGTTGCCAAGCCTATAAGGAGCTGGATATGGCGGTAGTTGCCGGTGAGCCGACGGGTCATTCCACAAGCAGCGCGAGTTCAAAGAAGCAGGTCGTCTTATGGTCGGTGATTTGCCTGCTGGTAGGTCTTGCAATAGGACATTTCGCGACCTATCACTGGATGAGCCGGAAAGCCATCACCTTCACAACTCCTTATCAGGCGGTCCTGCTCATCAACGGCGCTGTTTATTATGGCAAGCTGTCCGGCTATGGCACGCGCACGCCGGAGTTGACCGACGTGTACTACATCCTCAGCAAGACCGATCCGGAGACGAAGCAGGTTTCCAACGTACTGGTCAAACGCGGAAAAGAGCCGCACGGTCCCGACCGCATGTATCTGAATGCCGATCAGATCGTTTTCGTCGAACCCGTCGGGCCGGACTCCAAGGTTGCTCAGTTGATCAACCAGGAGAAGAGCCAAGGGGAACACTGACCTTCGACAGTGGCGGCCCACATCTTAAGTCAGCGGCATCGCCTCATCGTTGTTCGCTTTGCCCATCTACTTAGCAACCGCTTCCGTCTGCGGACGCCAGCGCAGCACCGGCTTGCGCGCCGCGCTGACCTCATCCAGCCGCGAGATGCGCGTGTTATAGGGCGCTTCGGCGACCAGCTCGGGATTCTCCTCCACCTCTTCGGCGATCGACTTCATGGCATCGATGAAGTAATCCAACTCCTGCTTCGACTCGCTCTCCGTCGGCTCAATCATCAGTGCGCCGTGCACCACCAGCGGGAAGCTGACGGTGTAGGGATGAAACCCGTAATCGATGAGCCGCTTGGCGATGTCGCCGGTCTTGATGCCTTTCGGCGTCTGCAAGCGATCGCTAAAGACGACCTCATGCATCGTCGGTGTGGAGTAGGGCAGGTCGTAATAGCCTTCCAGCTTCTTGCGAATGTAGTTGGCGTTGAGCACCGCGTCTTCTGTCGTCTGCCGCAGGCCGTCCGGTCCGTTGGCCATGATGTACGCCAGCGCTCTTACGTGCATGCCGAAGTTGCCGTAGAACATGCGCACGCGTCCGATCGATTTCGGCCGGTTGTAGTCGAAGCCCAGGGAACCATCAGCCTTCTCGATGACCACCGGCGCCGGCAGAAATGGCTCCAGGATCTTCTTGCACGCGACCGGACCTGATCCCGGGCCGCCTCCGCCGTGGGGGGTCGAGAAGGTCTTGTGCAGGTTGAGGTGCATGATGTCCGCGCCGAAATCGCCGGGACGCACCTTGCCGACCAGCGCGTTCATGTTGGCGCCGTCCATGTACATCAACGCGCCTTTGGCGTGCAGCACGTCGGCGATCTTGTGGATCTCCTGCTCGAAGATGCCCAGCGTGTTGGGATTGGTCAGCATCAGCGCGGCGACATCTTCATTCACCTGCGCTTCCAGCGAAGCGATGTCCACGATGCC
>Ga0335073_10000120_pt1 | contig 87653 bp, 70 predicted proteins | sample Lox_Sample_22_FD_207093 | JGI IMG/M metagenome (GOLD analysis project Ga0335073, IMG submission 207093) | Soil microbial communities from Loxahatchee National Wildlife Refuge, Florida, United States - Lox_Sample_2.2 | ecosystem: Environmental > Terrestrial > Soil > Wetlands | place: USA...
GGACTGGAGGTCTTTGGGGTAATAGCAAATTCTTCCATCTAGGACTTTGCGGCAGGGAGTGGGAGCGGTTTCGTATTCGAAATTCTGCTCGAACTTGCCACCACACCAGAAAGCCAGCGACCGAGCCCTGGTTTTCTTCTCATCCAGGCATTCAGTCACGAAGGCGTATCGGACTTCGAGGGCCATCGCCAAGTGGCGGACCAGAGATGAAAAGAAATCATTGTCGAGAGCATCGATCGTATGTGCCGCAATGGTTGGCAGTGCCACATCGAATCGGTCGATCTCGGTGATACCGAGAGACACGGCGAACATCGGCTCGTCCTCTGGGTGTACTGCGATGTCGTCCTCAATTGTGTTCCGCTGAATCATAATTGGCTCCTGCGTGGTCTTGAACGCTTTTCAGCTCGGCTTCGCTGAGTTTCACTTCGACGAAATCCACCACGGTGCGGGCTATGTGGTTTATGTAATTCGTAAAGATGTTCAGCGCAACGTTGGCGACAGTCTCGACTATCTCGCCCTCGGTTAATCCGTAGGCATACGCCTGCTCGAGTTCGGCGTCGCTTACCTCGCCGCGCTCAACGACCACGTTGCGTGCGAGTTTCAGGATTGCGTCGGTCTTGGGGGCCACAGCTACTGCGTGTCCGGCGTCAGAGATCTCTTTTTCAGTGAGTCCGACCTTGCCACCGATGACGGCGTGTGCAGTCATGCAGTAGCCGCAGAAGTTACTCTCGGCGACGGCCAGCGCGATTTGTTCGCGAACCATGGCACTGAAGCTTCCACCGGCAAGCGCGGCGCTAAAGTTGAGATATCCCTCGAGTGCTGCGGGCGCGTTGCCAAGCACGCGGAAAATGTTCGGCACGGCACCGAGCTGTGCTTGCACTTCGTCAAAGAGTTGTTTGGTCTTGCCGCTCGCCCCGGACGGATCGAGTTGGGTGATACGGTTCACGCTGCGCTCCTTAAAATTGTTGGTTGGGCCTTTTGGGGCCCCAACTTAGTTGGCGATGCCACCTATCTAAATCACGTTCAATACCAAACTAGGAGAGTCGTTCAAGGCATTGACAACGATTGGATTGGGGTTACCTCTTCGGGGGCAGTTAAAGCTACGAACTGTCGTAGAATACGATTTATCGTCTGGCCTTCTACGACAAATCGTAGTAACCTTGCCGAATTCGGATGAAGGATTTGCTATTCAAAGACGAACAAGAGCGCCTGGAGGCGCTGCGGCGGTATCGCATCCTGGATACCCCGCCGGAAGGTGTGTTTGATCACATAGCAGAATTAGCCGCAAGTTTGTTCAGAGTACCGATTGCGTTGATTAGCCTGGTGGACCACGACCGTATTTGGTTCAAATCGCACTGCGGCCTCGAAGATCCGGAAGCCGGGCGCGAGGCAGGGTTGTGTGCGTCAGCAATTCTTTCGCCCGAGGTGTATCACGTTCGCGACGCTACACTCGACCCGCGTGCACAAGACAACCCGCTCGTGGCCCGACCTTTGGGTATTCGTTTTTACGCCGCCGCACCGTTGCGCACCCATGACGGTTTCAATCTAGGCACCCTTAGCGTTATCGATCGAGCACCACGCGAGCTCGCGTCGGCCGAGGCGGAGATGCTCAAGAAGTTGGCGGGGCTGGTCATGGATCAGATGGAATTACGATTGGCGGCACGCCAGGTTACCGAACAGTTAGAGCACAGCATGAGTGCGCAACTGCGCCTGGCGAACGAGGCGCTGGGGCAGAGCGAGGAGCGCTTCCGCGATCTTTTCGATCAGGCCCCGATCGCCTATGTTCATGAAGGTCTGGATTCGCGCATTATTCAGGCTAACCAGACGGCGATGAGGATCCTCGGTCTCAAACCCGAAGAAGTCGCCGGGACGTTCGGAAAGTCTCTCGTGCCCGAGACACCTGACGCCCAACGCCGCCTAGGAGAGGCGCTCGAATCTATCGGACGCGGCACCGACACGAGCGGCGTGGTGCTGGAAATGCGCCGCAAGGACAACGGCAAGCCGGTGTGGGTCCAGTGGTGGTCCAGGCCGGCAGCTGGCGGTAATTACACGCGTACGATGTTCATTGACATCACGGACCGCGTGTTGATGGAGCAGGAGCAGATTCGACTCCAAGATCAGAACGCCTACCTTTGGGAAGAAATACGCAGCGAACACAACTTCGGTGACCTTATCGGGGAGAGTCCGGGGCTGAAGAAGGTCAAGCAGCAAATTGACCTCGTTGCGCCGACGGATGTTTCGGTGCTGGTTACCGGAGAAAGCGGGACGGGTAAAGAACTCGTCGCCCGTGCTGTCCACGAGCACAGCGTGCGCAAAAACCGACCTCTCATAAAGCTGAATTGCAGTGCGATACCCGACGGTCTGTTCGAGAGTGAGTTCTTCGGTCACGTGAGGGGTGCATTCACCGGGGCGCTCAAAGACAAGCCAGGCCGTTTCGAACTGGCCGATGGGGGTACGTTGTTTCTTGACGAAATCGGCGAAGTACCCCTCGCGATGCAAGCGAAGCTGCTGCGCGTTTTGCAGGAGCAAGAACTGGAGCGCGTTGGCGACACGCGCACGCGCAAAGTCAATGTCCGTATTATCGCTGCAACCAATCGTGATCTGAAGAAAGAGGTCGATGCAGGTCGCTTCCGGCAGGATCTTTTCTATCGCTTAAGCGTTTTTCCGATTGAAGTCCCACCCTTGCGCGCACGACGCGAGGACATTCCGCAGTTGGTGGGATATTTTCTGGCGCAAAGCGCCAGGCGGTTGAAGCGTCCCGTTCCGGTAGTTTCGCAGGCTGCGATGAGTCGGCTCGTCGCCAACGACTGGCCCGGTAACGTGCGCGAACTTCAAAACACCGTTGAGCGCGCAATCATTCTCTCGCTAGCGGGTCCTCTGCAGTTCGACGTCGTAGGGCCGAATGTAACCGGCGCTTCTCCCTCGCCTACCCGAGCGGTTTCGAAGCCTGCACTGATGACGCGTAATGAATTGAAGCGCCAGGAACGGGATAGCATCACCGCCGCACTGAAGCAAACCAGAGGTAAGATCTTCGGACCAGACGGCGCCGCAGAATTACTGGGCATGAAGCCAACGACACTGGCTTCGCGTATCACAGCTCTGAGGCTCAATCGAAAGACGGAAACATGATAGAGCTGCGTGCGAGCCTCCGCTTCGTCTCAGCTGGATTGCCCCGCCAGACTTCGCCCTCCACGTCGCGATGACGAAACAACGCGTTATTTGGTCTGTGTGCCCAGAGAATTTCCCCTACCGCAGAACGGCACCCGCCGGTCGGGCCGTAGTTGCACGCAGTGCTCAACAAGTCCCCACGAAATTCCGCGGAACACCCCATCCGTTGAGGTGGAGAACCGCGAAAGGCCGTGACTCCCAGGTCAAGTTCGCCCAGGTCGCCACTATTGTCCGTCCAGATGGGAATAAAATTCTGCGTGCCCGAGCCGCCGACGTTGGGCTGGTTTGTCCCATCGTTAGAGGAGTTGTTCGAAGATGACGAATTGCTCTTATCAGGGTAGGCCAGAACAAAAGCGGAAGGCGGCAATCCCCCGATCGTTGCCGCATCTCCCGCCTTCAACGCATAGGGCACGCTCAGCAGCAGCGTGCGCGCTTGTTCGGCTTGACCTTGAACCTGCACACCTAACCAATGTGCCTCGCCGGAGATGAACACATCCTGCGGCAAGCCTTCGGATTTGGTTGAGCCCAGATAAACCGAGTAGTGGCCTTGAGAATCGACCTGAACATTCTGAGTTTCGAGCCATAGCGGACTCCCACCTTGCTCATCCTTAAATAAAGAGAAGGTGATTCCGATGGTCTGGGGATTACCCGTGGCATCTTTCACCACGCCCCCGAACTTGATCAGGCGCGGAATGGAAGCTGCTTGGGACTGGGCTACCGCCGACACGGCGGGCACTAGAAATAGGAGAATCCCATACAGAAACGACGCAGTGAGGCTGTTGCTTAAACGGCCAAGGTGGCGCATGTTTTTTCCTCCCCTTACCTGCCGCTGTTTTGGAGGCGGATCTTGACCGCCAGAACGGCCCTACTGCTCAAAACGAAAAAAATGAAGATTGCGGCTCATTCCGATTCGAGGGCGGGCACATTTCAGAAAGGGAGCTGCCTTCGCAGCTCTCTCAACCTTAGGGTGAGTAGCCCTTGCGGGAGCGCCCCAGAACCCCAGCTCCCGTTTGAGTTCTATAACGCAATGCGGAGGGGAAATGGCTCAAGCGACTGCTCCAAACTGTATTTTTCTTTCCACTACTGGCGCTCGCTTCAGTCCCAACTATCGGGAAATCATTGACTTTCACGAGCAACCGAGGTAGTTTCTCTATCCACGTGGGGGGCTGGGCCTCCTTGCTTGGGGTGAGAAGTGCCTTCCTCGTCGTACCCTGTGACGGATTTGTTGGCTCGCTGGAGCAGCGGGGACGCATCTGCCCGTGATGCCCTTGTGCCGCTCGTTTACCAGGAACTGCGGCGAGTTGCCCGCAAGTGCCTTGTTGGCCAGCGCAGCGATCATACCCTGCAGCCCACCGCGTTGGTCCACGAAGCTTACCTGCGCCTATGCCGAGCTGACTCCATGGAGTGGCAGAATCGGGTTCACTTCTTTGCTGTCGCCTCGCAAGTGATGCGGCAGATCTTGGTGGATCATGCCCGCGCCCGAACTGCTGCCAAGCGCGGTGGAGGCGTTCTAAAAATTACATTTAGCGACGACCTCGCCCTGCGACGAAAGCCGGAGCTGGATGTGCTCGCATTGGATGAGGCATTGAAACGACTGTCTGAGCTGGATGCGCGACAGGGCCAGATCGTCGAATTGCGTTTCTTCGGGGGCCTCTCGGTCGAAGAAACCTCACAAACCCTCGACATTTCTCCAGCCACGACCAAGCGCGAATGGGCAACCGCCAAGGTATGGTTGTATCGCGCGATGAAGCGCGGAGCCGAGATATGAACCCGGAGCGATGGCAGCGAGTCAAAAATCTGCTGGCCCGTGCCGTCGAGATCGATCCCGCCGAACGCGCTGCGTACCTGGATGATAGTTGTAGCGGCGATGTTTCACTGCGGCAGGATGTAGAAAATCTGCTGCTTGATTACGACGCCGCAAATTCAGAATTCCTGGATGAATCCGATCTCGCTGCTTTGGCGTCAAGCGCACTCGCCGACCACGAAAATCTGTGGATTGGTCGCCGGGTCGGCCCCTATCAAATCGTCGAACAAATCGGTGCTGGCGGGATGGGCGAAGTATATCGCGCCTTCCGCGCCGACGATCAATATCGCAAAGAAGTCGCCCTCAAGGTGGTTCGGGCCGGCGGCGACTCCAGCTTCATTCTTAGTCGGTTCAAAACCGAACGCCAGATCCTGGCGACTCTCGATCATCCCAATATTGCTCGCCTGTTCGACGGGGGGACAACCGAAGAAGGTGTGCCCTATCTCGTAATGGAATTGATCGAAGGGCAGCCAATAACAGAGTATTGCGATAGCCACCAGCTCTCGCTCGCCGATCGCCTGGCCCTATTTCTGCAGGTCTGCGCGGCAGTGCAGTATGCGCATCAGAGGCTGATCATTCATCGTGATATCAAGCCGGGAAACATTCTGGTCACTATGGAGGGTGTCCCGAAGCTGCTCGACTTTGGGATTGCGAAAATTGTTGAAGTGAAGCCTGATTCCGAGATCAGCGAACGTACACTGACCATGTTTCGCCTCTTGACTCCGCAATATGCCAGTCCCGAGCAAGTCAAAGGTGAACCAATTACTACTGCCAGCGATGTCTACTCACTCGGGGTGGTTCTGTACGAATTATTGAGCGGATGCAGCCCTTATCCGAAGCTGAATAGCGCCTCCCAGCTGGCTCAATTCGTTTGTGAAGGCGAACCTCTGAAACCGAGTGTGGCGCTAATGGAGGACGCGGGCCGCGCCTCTACCGGCACTGGCGCACCGGGACCTCAAATGGCAAACGCGGATAAGCTCGCGCGTCATCTGAAGGGTGATTTGGACAATATTGCTTTGGTGGCGTTGCGTAAGGAACCACAACGCCGCTACTCATCGGTCGAACAATTTGCCGAAGACATCAGACGCTATCTCGGCAATCTGCCAGTCGTGGCACGCAAGGACACAGCCGGATATCGTATTTCAAAATTCCTTACGCGACACAAGGCGGGCGTAGCAGCAGTCACAGCAATAGCAGCGATCTTGGTGCTGGGATTTATCGTTACCGTCCAGGAGGCGCGCATAGCAAGACGCCGTTTTAACGATGTGCGTAGCCTGGCCAACTCACTGATCTTCGACGTTCATGACTCCATCAAGGACCTTCCCGGTTCGACTCCGGCGAAAAAAATCATCGTGGAACGCGCTTTGTGGTACCTAAACGTGCTCGCCCAAGAGTCGAAAGGCGATCTCGGATTGCAGCGGGAACTGGCTTCGGGTTACGAGCGGCTGGGATCAGTGCAGGGGGATTATCTGGAGAACAATCTCGGCGATAATCAAGGTACCCTTGAGAGCTACAGGAAAGCGCTTGAGCTTCGTAAGCAGATTGCTGCCTCTTCACCCGATTGGTCGGATCGTCTCAAAATGGCGACTGGTTATCGCCTGGTTGCTCATCAGCTCGAGGGCAATGGCGATCACAGCGAGGCGCGAGATGCGATCGGGCGCGCAATCAAAATTTCTGAGGCTCTCAATAACCAGAAGCCGAACAACTTGGACATTCTCTATGAACTAAGTTTCGATTACGAGGTGTCGGCCGCGGTTGGTTATCCCGGCTACCCCGGCGACTCGGTGGCGAGAGAAAGGGTTCTGCAGGACTATCGCCGGGCACTTGCCGTCAACGAGATTGCTGTGAGGCTCAATCCAGACGACGTTCGTACACTCTATCGATACTCGGTAGATTTGACCGATATCGGCATCATCTTGGAGGCATCGGATGCCAGAGAAGCTCTCAAGTATTATGAAAGGTCTCTCCTGATAGATCAGAAGGTCAGTCAGCTTTCGCCGGATCCCCGCTACCAGCGCAGCGTGGCTATCGATTACGGCACAATCGCGAGCGTCTACGATGACCTTGGTGATTATCCGCGCGCGGTCGAGAACAACATGAAAGATCTGGAGATTTATCAGGACCTGGTAAACAAGGACGCAAAGAATTTCCTGCTGCGTCGAGGGGTGGCTATCGCGTTCATGAATACTGCGGCTTCCTCTGTAAGAACCGGCCAAATTGCTTTGGCGATGGAATACTCGAATCGCGGCTTGGAAATCATGCGCGAGCTTGCCGCAACCGCTCCCGACAAATCCTACCAGCAACGTAAGTTGGCGGAAATGCAGGTGATTCGTGGCATAATCCTGACCGCAGCCAACCAACCGCAAGCTGCGATTGCAGAGATCGAGCATGCGCGTTCGATCTACGAATCAATGTATAACGCAGGCGCCTCGGATCAACTGAAGGTCGCAGCCGCGGATGTGAAATTGGGAGAGGCGGAAGCAAAGGCTGGGCATGAGCAGATGGCCGCCGACCATTTCCAAGAGGCACTGGGAATCGTCAGACCCATGATCACAAAGGAACCTGCCGATCTTGACGGCCTTTATTTTGCTGCCGATGCATACTCGGGCCTTGCGGAACTCCGGATGCGGGCAGCTCAGAGACCTGCAGAAACAGCAGAAAAGCGAAGGGCTGACCTAACCAAAGCACAAGCATGGTTCTCGGACAGCCTGCATACCTGGCAGCGCATTCAGCATCCCTATCACACTGCTCCACATAGCTTCCAGGTTGGAGATCCGGCGCTGGTCGCGAAACAACTCAAAATGGCCGAAGCGGCCATATCGGCGACCCATTGAAGATGCTCTAGTCCCTAGGTTGGCGAATTTCTCTCGACTTGTGATCCCTTTTCCCTAGACTTTACGTTCTAGTTGGTACCCGGGCGAGTGCCTCGCAATGAAGCTGCTGCCTCGCTCTGGAGGAGCACGGAGAAAACCATGACGATCCAATCAAACAACCCGGTACCCTCGTTAAAAGACAGATTCCATGGCAAATTAGTGCTTCGCCGGCAGGTCATATGCCGAGTGATCGGACTCCTGTTCTTTGTGGGTTTGTGCGCGTCAGCCGTAAGCGCCCAATCCTATTCGGATCTGCATGAGTTCGGCGAGTGTGGCTGCCCTTCCTTCATATCCTTAATGGCCCAAGGGCGGGATGGCAACCTCTACGGGGTCACGCCGAGCGGCGGCCTCAACAACGTCGGCGTCATATTTAAGATCGGCCCCTTCGGTGGTTACACCGTTCTCCATGATTTCGACACAGCTCACGGCAGCACGCCAATAGGTGGGTTGACGCTCGGTCTCGACGGCAATCTGTACGGAACCACCGAGGAAGGCGGCGCCTTCATGACTTCACGGGCGCCTCTGACGGCGGGCTTCCGGTAGCACCTCTCACGCTCGCATCGGATGGAAATTTTTACGGCACATCTTATCCCGACGTGGCCTATCAACTGACTCCCAACGGCACGGTCAACGTGATCGCGACAATTCCAACCACTACCTACGGAGCTCTTCTGCAAGCCAAGGATGGAAGCTTCTATGGCGTGACGGAGTTCGGGGGAACGTATTCCGCAGGCACTATCTACCAGATTGCTGGTCACAACACCACGATCCTTTACAACTTCGACGGCCCGCATGGGTCCTTTCCCGTAGGTGGGCTAGTGGAAGGGGCCGACGGATATTTCTACGGCACGACCACGGCGGGAGGCGATTCGAACGCCGGTGTCATCTACAAAATCAATCCCGCGGGAAGTCTGACGGTCATGGTGAACTGGGATTCGGTGCAGAATCTACCGGGTTACCAAGCCTACGCCGGACTAGTTGCTGGGGCCGATGGAAATCTCTATGGAGCGACCATTTGGGGCGGCCTCTATGGTGCCGGCACCATCTTACAGCTCACTATCGACGACGCCTACTCCGTGCTCTACAACTTCGACACGCCAACCGGCTCCGGCGCTTACGCCACACCGATGCAGCATACCCGCGGCCAGCTCTTCGGAATGACGAAGCGTGGCGGCGCGCAGGGAAACGGCGTCGTTTATAGCCTGGATGACGGTCTCCAGCCATTTATTTCGCCGCTCTTTAACCTGGGGCCGGTCGGTGCGACAGTCGGAATCCTCGGCCAGGGATTCTCCCAGGCTACAGACGTGGAATTCAACGGAACCGCGGCGTCGTTCCACGTGATATCCGACACATATATGACCGCAATGGTTCCTTCGGGAGAAACGGGCTTCATCACGGTTGGACTGGCCTCAGGATACCTGACGAGCAACCGGATCTTCCGGGTGATACCGCAGATCACCGGCTTTACTCCACCGGCAGGAGCTGTCGGGGCGACGGTCGTCATCCACGGAATGGGCCTGATACAGACGATCACGATAACGTTTGGCGGAGTCCCGGTTCAGGAATACACAGTAAATTCTGACTCGCAGCTCACCACCAAGGTCCCCCCGGGCGCGCAAACCGGCCAGATCGTGGTAAAGACTCCCGGCGGCACGACCACCAGCAGCCAGGTGTTCACGGTGGCGTCCCCGACAGCCAAACCGTGAAATTCTCGAGAGAGACGAGACCAGGCGCCACTGCAGGCTTGCACGATTTCCCTCTCCGCTGTGCATTCACCACAACCTACTGTCGTTTTAACTAAGGCCGGATGGGTTGCGGCCAGGCGACTATGCTGCATCTCCAGCAATTGTGCCGGATGCAACCTCGCTCGGATAGTTGAACAAGAGCTGATTTCCGTCGGGATCATCGACCACCAGCAGTCGGTAGCCCCACGAACCCTCTTTGACCGGAACGCCCTAGCCTTCGAGTTCTGCACGCAGAGCATCTACCGCCGCGGTCGCAGCCTCGCGCGTCGCGGGCTCGACGTTCAGGGAAATGAACATGACCCCCTTGCCAATTTTTTCTGGCCAGGTGTCGGCCAGGATAAATGCGCAGTCCTGCCGATCAACCTGTGCGACATACACTCGGCCGCCCTCGTCGTAGCGCCAGGGGCTCGTGAAGCCGAGTTGGCTAATGTAAAAGCGTAGCGAGGCTTCAACGTCCGACACGTGTATCGAAAATACTCGCGTGTCGCCGATGTCGCTCAATGTTTCTGGCGTCGCTGTTCAAAAGCAGATCGCTGATATAGACAAGGCCGCCAAGGCGTAGAACACGCCTTACTTCCGCCAGCAGTAATCGCTGGTCGTCGTCTCTAGGTACACAGGTCAGCATAGTGAACAGAAGAACCAAATCAAAAGAGTCGTTCCGAAAAGGAAGCATACGACCGTCGGTCTGGACAACACGCAACGTGGCGTCGGGTATCACTTCGGTGCAGCGCTTCAGCATCTCACGCGAAAAATCTGCACCTACAACATCTTTGTACCCGCCGATCACCAGTTCTCGGAGCAATCGTCCATAGCCGCAACCGCAATCGAGGATATCCTGCCCGGCAAGATTTGAGGCGAGCCAATCGATTCGGAGTGGATGGTGGAATTGCTTCGACCTCCCCGATAGTCTAGGCACACTCTGGAATTATCTCAATTTCGTGCGGGGGATATTACGCATTGAGGGGATTTTGCTACACCCTTACCGTGTGCAGTGAGCCTCCTCACCATATTTCGCGGCAAAGCAGAAAAAAGAGAGAATATTGGGCTGTCGGTTGGTTCTCGCGCGCCGAAGGAGGATATTTAATGAGTGGTGCGAAAGGCTGAAGTCGAAGATGCCGCTATGGAGTGCTATACCTGTGCCAGGTGGCAGGCTGAATAACGCAGGTATTTGCATTGCTTTCTTTTTTCATTTCTTATCGGATTCTGCTGAAGAACGTCTTGTAAGTACAAGCTCCATATTCTTAAATTGAGCTCCTGAGCTGTCGCTCATGAAGGATTCAATTTTCATAGTGTTGGCACCCGCCCAACTGATGATCTCCTTATTTTGCAGAGTCTTGCCTAGAACCGGCTGCTCAATAAGTGCTATCGCGTGGTTTCGTCAGTCTGGGGTGCTGGAACGTATCTCTCCGTCAAGGTAAAGTATCGATTGTGAACAGGAACATCGGGGTCTTGAACCTTTCTCGATGGTTGTTTCCGTTGGGTGCGACATTGGCCGTCGGTAGCCTAGCAATGTCGGCGATGTCCCCAGTATTCCTTTTTTCGGCCCTAGGATGTGTACTGGCGATAGTCGGAGCGGTGTTCGACAAACTCAGATTACCAGCTGAGCAATCGAGGATGAGAGGTAAACTCTGCCTCCTTTTTGGCGGAGTCTCACTCATCCTGTTCTGGGTCTTCGGTAACGTGCATACCTGGACATTCACTTTCTTGCCCTTGATGCTGGCAGGCTTCATATCAGCCGCGGTCTTCTTTTTCTAACGGCACCAGGTGAGGGTGCGCATGGCCTAAGTCAACACGATTCGTAATTGGCGAAAAACCGATTTCACTCATTGAGCTTCTGGCTGGGGTTTTGAGTGCTAACGCCTTGATAGCGTCAATCGTCGCGGACAGCTACAATTTTGAAGATCCGAAGGAGGTATCCATCTATCGGCTGCTGCGCCCGTCGGTTTTGCTCCTTTTCTCGGCCCTCCTCTCGTGTTGGGCACAATCGAGTCGAACCACACACATAAAACAGTTGACTTCTAACACAATCTATGCGATAGTAGCTTCACTGGATCGAAACGCGAACCCCTGTCGCGTGCTCTCGCTCCAGTCGCCCTCGGCTCCGCGCTCCTGACCACAGCCTGCCGAGAATTCATAAGCACTCGAAAGGAACTTCTTGCTGTGACGAGTACGCAGGTCGGCGGTGTCTCTGCACACGAATTTGTGCCACCGCTCAAACCCGTAGGTCTGGTATCGCCTGCTTCAGGTGAGCCAGCTTACAAATCAATATACACAATCAACGATTTGGCCAAACTTCACGGATTCAGTCGCAGAACCGTGATCCGCTTATACGAACGAGAACCAGGTGTCCAATTGCTAGAACGGCCAGAAGTTCTCTTCGGCAAACGAAGCAGAGACGCCAAACCTGGAAAACGCCGCTATCGGACTTTCCGGGTTCCCCATGCCGTCTACCAGCGAGTCAAAGCGAGGATGGAGGTGCGAAGAGTTGTACAGTAGGTCTGCAAATGGGATTTATCTCGTAGCTGCCAGAGCGGGCTCCCACTGACGCACTGGCAGCCGCGCCATCCGCTCTTTCATTCTCTGAGATGCCCAGTCCTTGTAATGACGCTCGACAATCGTCACAGTGTCGCCCAGCGCCGTGGCTATGTCGGTCATCGACCAACCCAGACCAATCCAGGTATCAACGGCGCTGTCTCGAAACCGGTGGAACACATTTCCCTTGATGTAAACGCCGGTCGCTTTCATCAGCCTTCGCATGTCTTTCTGGAGCACCTTAGTCTCGGAATCTGCCATGTATTTCCCGTCCCAAAATACGTACTGCGGATTTCCGTTAAGGACCTCGCTTAACTCCTTCAACAACGCCGCAGGAATGGGAATGGTTGCCGGCTTTCCGGTCTTCTGCCGCTCCACTTCGAGAACGCCGGTCTTCTGTGCGCGCTGCACTGCAGTGCGTTCCAGCTGCACGGTGTCGATTATGGCTAAGCCGGTGCTGACCATCAAGCGGATCATAGTCTGAATCTTTTGGATCTTCGCTGGTTCCGAAGCAAATACCTCCGGCGCATTCTCCAGCAGTTTCTTGATTTCCGCTTCGCTGAATGGTTTCGGCTTGCGGCGTTGCTGCCCTTCGCGCGTCTCCTTAATTGTCCCGAGCGCATCGAGCACTTCGGTGCGGTTATCCTTGCAAGCGAACCGGAGGAATCCCCGCAGATTTTGTTGAGCCTTGATCTTGGTCATATCGCTCCAGGTCCAAGACGCTCGAAAATTGATTACGTCGTCTGCAGTAATATCCGCGGGATAGAACTTCGATTGCTGTGTCATGAACGTCTCAAACAGATTCAGCTGATGGCGCAGCTTGCGTATTGTCGAGGCAGTGATGTTCTGGGTATGCTTGGCTACGATGAAAGTTTCGACAGTTTCCTGAATAGTCTGCGCCGCCTTTCCAGGCGAGAGCTTGACTGGCGAATCTCCTCGCTGCAACCGGTTCTGAAGGTCAAGCGCCTTCTCCTGGGCAATACTCCAGGTACGGGTATGCGCCGGCTGCCTTCGCTGCTTGCCCCGAAGCGAATATCGTAACCATTTTGCGCAGTCGCAATTTGGGTAGAATTCCCCACGAATGGTCTTCGGGCACGAATCCCTGTGCCGCACATACACAGTCACTTTTGTTTGAATTGGTAGGATTCTCACGATGTCTTCCGTGCCATGAGCTGGATCAATCTAGCACAGATTACAACACAGAAACAAGGGATATATGCATTTTTGGCTGCTAATTGTATGGCGGAAGCGAGTGGGGGTCGAACCCACCGACGACACCGAAAGATGCCGTCCGCCGGTTTTGAAGACCGGGGCAATCACCGGACCGCATGCGCTTCCACGATGACAAAAACGCCACGGATTTCGCGGATCATCCCGCATCGAACCAAACGGTCGCATCCTAATCCGTGTTAATGCGTGCCAATCCGTGGCGGAAAGTTCTTACTTCGGCTGGGCCACCGTCCGCAGATACGGCTTCAGCGTCTTGAATCCGGCAGGATATTTCTTTTGTGCTTCCTCGTTTGACACGGACGTCGGAATAATCACGTCGTTCCCCGGCTTCCAGTTCACCGGGGTTGCAACTCCATGTTTGCCGGTAAGTTGAAGGGCGTCGAGGGCGCGGAGAATTTCGTCGAAGTTTCGGCCGACGGCCATGGGATAAGTCAACATCAGCTTGATTTTCTTGTCCGGGCCGATGATGAATACGGTGCGAACCGTGGCATTGTCCGCCGCCGTCCGTCCCTCCGACGTCGTCCCACTTCCGGCGGGCAGCATGTTGTAGAGCGTCGCGACCTCCAGTTTCGAATCGCCAATCATCGGATAGGTCACTTTGTGTCCCTGCGTTTCCTCGATGTCAGCCGCCCACTTGCTGTGATTAGTGACAGGGTCGACGCTTAGGCCGATGATTTTCGCGTTGCGCTTAGCGAACTCCGGCTGGAGCCCGGCCATGTAGCCGAGCTCGGTGGTGCACACCGGGGTGAAATCCTTGGGATGAGAAAACAGGATCGCCCAGCCGTCGCCGATCCATTGATGAAAGTGGATGGGACCTTGCGTGGTTTCGGCGGTAAAGTCGGGAGCGGTGTCGTTGATCCGCAGCGGTGCAATTTGAGTTGCCGTGCTCATGAATTCCTCCTGAATGAGTTCGTTGAATCTGGTCTGATCTGATAGAGGTCGATTGGGCCGCCGCAGATTCAAAAATCGCGGGGCTGCGGACGCGGAGCCACGTCCCACTCTACCTTTCAGTCCGCTGAGTGGATCGGAAGACCTCTGCGCTAACCACCGGCTGCGTGGGCCGGCGCAGACACAGTTTTAAGATACGGTGGCCGACGCAAGAGGTCAAACCGGTGGAGAAGCTCTTCACCCGCAAAGATCGCTAAGATTTCGCTTGGCACGCAGAGAACTTCCATTGACTCAGCTTCGCCGCAAGCCTAAGATTTTGCGGAATGATCGGGCAGACGATTTCCCATTACAAGATCACCAGCAAGCTCGGCGGCGGAGGCATGGGAGTGGTCTACAAGGCCGAGGACACCGAACTCGGCCGCTTTGTAGCTCTCAAATTCTTGCCCGATGACGTTGCCCAAGATGCCCAATCGCTGGAAAGATTCCGGCGGGAGGCCCGCGCCGCTTCGGCTTTGAACCATCCCAATATCTGCACGATTTACGAGATCTCCCAGCATGAAGGCCGCATGTTCATTGCCATGGAGTATCTCGAAGGCAATACTCTCAAGCACCTGATCATGGGCCGGCCGCTACCGCTGGAGCAGATTCTGGAGATTGGACTGGAAGCGGCCGACGCTTTGGACGCCGCGCACGCCAAGGGGATTACGCACCGGGATATCAAGCCGGCCAATATCTTTGTTACCGACCGCGGCCACGCCAAGATTCTGGATTTCGGTCTGGCAAAGGTTGAACCAAAAGCCGCGCCCGCGAGCGGAACCGATGTCACCCTGACCAGCAATCAACTGGAGCATCTGACCAGCCCCGGTTCGGCGCTCGGAACGGTCTCGTACATGTCACCGGAACAGATTCGCGGCAAAGACGTGGATGCGCGCAGCGATCTGTTCTCTTTCGGTGTCGTCCTCTACGAGATGGCGACGGGCATGTTGCCGTTCCGCGGAGATACTTCTGGCGTAATTTTTGAAGCGATCTTGAACCGCGAGCCGGCCGCGCCGGTGCGGTTGAATCCGGATTTGACGGAGGGCTTGGAACGGATCATTAGCAAGGCTCTCGAGAAGGACCGCGAAATTCGCTATCAGCATGCATCGGATCTGCGGGCGGACTTGAAGCGGCTCACACGCGATACGCAGTCGGGCAGCAAGCCGGCGGTCGTAGCTGAGATTCCCACAAAGAAAAGCTCACAGCTGCTTTGGGTCGCAATGGCTGTCGTTTTACTTGGGGTGATCGGCGTCGGGGTTTGGATGATGAGACGCCCGACTCAAGCAACGGCACCAAGCTCGAATCAATGGGTGCAAATTACCAACTTCACCGACTCGGCTACTTCTCCGGTGCTCTCACCTGATGGCCGCATGCTCGCGTTCTTTCGAGGGAACTACATCTTCTCGCCCTCGGAGCAGGTCTACGTCAAGCTGCTGCCGGACGGCGAGCCAGTACAACTCTCCCACGACGAGGGCCTCAAGATGGATATGGCGTTCTCGCCGGATGGTTCGCGGGTCGCTTATGGTCTCATTCAGGGAGATTGGAAAACAATGGTGGTGCCAGTCCTCGGCGGGCAGGAGCAACTGCTGCTTTCGAACGCCACCGGACTGACGTGGATCGACGCGCATCACGTGATGTTCAGCGAGATCCGCAGTGGATGGCATTTCGCAGTGGTGACCGCGACTGAGAGCCGCGCGGAACAGCGCGATATTTACGTACCCGCCCTCGAAAGCGGCATGGCGCACTATTCTCATCTTTCTCCGGATGGCAAGTGGGTGCTGGTAGTGGAGATGGACACCGAAGGCTGGCTTCCCTGCCGGCTCGTGCCGTTTACGGGGGGCATGGGCAAGCAAGTTGGCCCGCTGAACGGACGATGTACAGCAAGCGCGTGGTCGCCTGACGGCAAGTGGATGTACTTCACGTCGAACGCGGGCGGGCATGGGAATCACATCTGGCGTCAGGCGTTTCCTGACGGCCCGCCGGTGCAGTTCACGAACGGGCCGTCGGAAGAGGGAGATATTGCCATGGCGCCGGACGGCCGCTCCCTCATCACTTCCGTGGGCGCCGAAGAACGTTCGGTTTGGGCGCACGACCCGCACGGAGATCGTCAGGTGTCTTCGGAGGGATACGCTTGGACAGGCCGACTGTCGCACGACGGCGGCAAGCTGTTTTCTCTTGTAGCCCGGACTGCATCGGAGGTCGATCAGTCCAACGAACTCCGAGTCACCGATTTGCAGTCTGGCCAGACGGCTGCAGTTTTGCCCGGCATTGCGGTGGTAGATTACAGCGTTTCGGCAGACGGCAAGCGTGTGGTCTACGATGTCCGCCACCAGGACGGAACCCACCATCTGTGGCTTGGATCGGTAGACCATCGCTTCACGCCCAAGGAGATTGGCCCGATAAACGGCAAACACCCGCACTACGCCGCCTCGGGAAGAATCTACTTTGAAGTGGCGGAAGGCAATTCGGACTATCTCTACCGCATCAACGACGACGGCACGCAACTCGAAAAGCTTCTGCCGGAACCGATCATCGCATTGCAGGTGGTTTCACCGGATGAGAAGGTGGTCACGGTCCGAAGGGCGACAAAGGGCGAAGGCAGTCCGACGGCGGTTGAGGCAGTGCCTCTGGCCGGAAGCCACGATGTCATCCTCTGCTCCGAGATATGCAGCGTGGATTGGAGTTTCGATGGCAAGACGTTCTATCTGCGGCTTCCGACGATGAAAAGTCCGACCGGCACGGTCGACACTTATGTATTTCCTCTGGCGAAGGGAGCCGACCTGCCGCGCCTCCCCGCACAAGGTATTCAGTCGGAAAAGGATGTGCCGAAGAACGTGCAGGTGGTGCATGGTTTGATCCTTGGCGGGCCGGATGCCGCGCACTATTCTTTCAGCCGGCGCAGCGCTCACTACAACCTTTACCGGGTTCCGATTCAGTAATTTTGCATCATCAGCCTGGTCGCAGCCATCTGACGATTTTGGGGTGAACTTTCGCTTGAATGATCGCAGCATGAACCGAAAAACTCTTCCCTTTGTACAAGTTGATGTCTTCACTTCACAGCCGCTGGAAGGAAACTCTCTCGCAGTTTTTCCCGATGGACGTGGCCTCACCGACGACGAAATGCAGAGAGTCGCCAAGGAGATGAATCTCTCCGAAACAACTTTCGTCCTGCCACGGGATGCTACCGTGGAACACGAGCGCGGCGTGCGGGTGCGAATCTTTACAGTCGAGGAAGAACTGCCTTTCGCCGGACATCCGACGCTCGGGACCGCGTTTGTGCTGCGCGGCACGAGCGCTGCAAAAGAGACGGCGCTGGAGTTGAACGTCGGCCGCATTCCGGTGCGCTTCGAAGAGAGTCCCGGCCAGCCGGTGTTTGGCGAGATGACGCAAAAGGATCCGGAGTTTGGCACGCGGCATGATCGCGAAACAGTTGCCCATGCGTCGGGTCTTGACCATGGTGATATCGATCCGTCGCTTCCCATTCAAACGGTTTCAACTGGAGTACCGTTCACGATTGTTCCACTACGCGGCCTAAAGAACATGCACAACCTGACTGTGAACCTGAAGACCTCGGCTGAGTACCTGGAGCGTTCCGGCGGAAAGTTTTTCTATTTCGTCACCCGCGAGACTGTCGATCCGGCGGCTCGCCTTCATGCGCGGATGATTTTTTACAATGGCGAGGATCCCGCAACCGGATCCGCTGCCGGCTGCGCAGCAGCCTGGGCTGTCGCGCATGGTGTAATTCCACCCGACGAACGTGCACTCATCGAACAAGGAACCGAAATGAAGCGACCAAGCAGAATTTTTGTACGCGCTTCGCGCAAGGATGACCGAGTGGTTAATGTGCGTGTCGGTGGAAATGCTGTGGAGACGATTCACGGCAAAATTTCTTTTTGATCCCTTCGCGTTGAAAGCATCAGCGAACATGCGGACATAGACCACTTCGCGACCTCTCGCGAATTCCAATCTCCCATTAGCATTCACGGCACTTTACACCGGCGCGCGGGACAGTTAGGATGCAACTCGCTCTGGTACTCCAACAACTGAAAATTTTTCATCCTTCGTCCGGCGCACGCGCCACGCACGACCGCGCCACGTTGAAAGCGAGATTGGAACGAAAAGATGAGGCCGAAACGAACAATTCTCTGCGTCGATCCCAACGAACAATCCCTCTCTATCCGAAAAGTCATGCTCGAAACTCGCGGCTACCGCGTGGTCGCATGCACCGCAGAGCAAGATGCGCTGCAAGCCTTTCAGAAAGGTGGCGTCGATCTGGTTCTCACCGATTTGGCGACGCCGGGCTTGAATGGTGAGACGCTCATCGAGCAAATCAAGAACATGTCCCCGCAAACTCCCGTGATCCTGTTGCCCAGCAAAGCGCGGTTTTACGATCGCGATGTAAGGGCAGATGTTTTTCTTCCCAAAGGAATGTATGCGCCGGCGGAATTGCTGGAGCGCATTCGCATGCTGCTGGTGCGCAAGCGCGGCCCCAAGGGACCGCACTTGCGGCCGCCGACGAGCCCGTCTCCGCAGATTGGCGCAGCTTGAAATCGTCGATGACTTCGCGTTCTTCGCGGCGCTTCTTCGCGAATTTTGCGATTTAAGATCTTAAAACCTAAAGCACGCTAAGCGTTTGCAAAGCAGCAAAGAAAACCTGACAACGCCACGCGGCCATTCGCTTCGTGTAATAATCGGAATCGGATGGCCGCATTTATTGAAGCAGTCGAGCTGCGAAAAACCTACCACGTCGGGAAGATTGAAGTGCCCGCGCTGCGTGGTATTTCTTTCTCTATTCAGAAAGGTGAGTTTGTCAGCGTCGTCGGCCCCTCAGGCAGCGGAAAATCCACGCTTTTTTATCTGCTCGGCGGCCTTACACGCGCGGATTCCGGCCACGTTGTCGTCGATGGCGACGATTTCGGCCAACTCTCCGACGCCGAACGCACCCGCATGCGTAAACGCAAAATCGGATTTGTGTTTCAGAAATTCAATCTGCTGCCGACCTTGGATGCCCGCTCCAATATTGACATCGCGCTCGACATCGCTGGCGCCAACGGGAACCGGGACTCTGTGTATTTCAATAGAATTGTCGGCTTGCTGGGACTGGAGAAGCGCCTTGAGCACCGTCCTGCGGAGCTCTCGGGCGGCGAACAGCAGCGCGTGGCACTGGCTCGGGCGCTAATTAACAAGCCGGCCATCGTTCTAGCGGACGAGCCAACCGGAAATCTTGACTCGCAAAACTCGGAGATTGTGTTAAATATGCTACGCACTTCCAACCGTGAGTTGGGGCAAACGGTTCTGATGATTACGCACAACCCCGAAGCTGCGGCCTATGGCGATCGCATTATTCACATGCGTGATGGTGAGATCGTGACGCCAGAAAAAGATCCGCAGTGGACGCACTAGAAATGCAGAACTCAGAAATGAAGAAATTTCGTGGTTCGAGAAGCCGCCAGCAGGGTTCAGCATTCTGAATTCTATCTTCTGAATTTTCATTTGAATTTGCTTATGGACGATCTGAAAAAACCGATTCTGCCAGGGAAGGGCAACTCCGACTACGAACGCTACCTGCGCACAGACGAACTGCTTGCTCTGCAGAAGGCTCCCGAGGAATTGCTGCACCACGATGAGGTCACCTTCCAGGTGATTCATCAGAGTTCGGAATTGCTCCTGAAGGCGGTTGCCTGGGAACTGGGACGCGCACGCGCGCTGATTGACGACGGCGACTTGGCCAATGCCGGCCGGCTGATCCGCCGCGCCAATCAGATGCTTGACTATCCGATTGAGCTGTTGCACGTGCTGGAGACGATCACGCCGTATGACTATCACCTGATCCGCGCCGGATTGGGACACGGCAGCGGCCTGGATTCGCCCGGCTTCTTGGCAATGCTGCACATTGGCCCTCGTCTTGGCGACGCCTTCCACGCGCAATTGCGCAAAGCCGGGGTAAGCGTAGACGACATCTACCGACGGCACGAAGAGTTCTTCGGTCTGCACGACATTGCCGAGCGGTTGCTGGATTTCGACGAGCGTGTGCACCTGTTCCGTTTTCACCACCTGAAGCTGGCGCAGCGCATTATTGGCGGCGGGGTGGTCGGAACCATGGGGACGCCGGTGGAAGTGCTGCATCAGCGGATGGAGCACTTTTTCTATAAGGACCTGTGGGACGTACGCAACCAGATCACGGCCAAGGCCAATGCCAAGCTGGAGGAAAAGCTCAGGACCGGATCGACGTATTGATTCACCACGGAGACACGGAGAAGCCTGATTTATTTCTGCCTTTCTCGCTGTCTCCCCGGGGCCCGTGGTTTGGAATGCCAATGCTATAATTTCTAAGCTGAGCGGGAGTAACTCAGTGGTAGAGTGCGACCTTGCCAAGGTCGAAGTCGCGGGTTCAAATCCCGTCTCCCGCTCCAGAATTTGGTGGCCCCGCGCCTGCGGGGCTTTGTTGTCAGGGCTGTAGACTTTTGCAGCGTGTGCGGCTAAGTTATTGGTAGGGCGCGGTACCCAAGTGGTAAGGGAGAGGTCTGCAAAACCTTTATGCGTCGGTTCGATTCCGACCCGCGCCTCCAAATCTCTTCCCTCAAGCCTCAGGTTAGCTCGCAGCACCGGCTTGCGAACCTGGGCCACCGGCGAGCAACCACACTCACTTGAATTCGCTCGTTGGGAAGCTGTCGAAGTCAGACTTGAAGAGTCTGATGCGACAGATGAATCACGCCATCAATCGCGGAACGGGACGGCTCAATTCGACGAGCACAGGTCGTGTGGTCAGGCGGTCCAAGAAGCAGCAATTTGTACGCCTCGTCTTTACCCTCGTATGCTTCGTACTTACTACAGTTAGTCACGAATTGTGACGTAAATCACATCGCGATGTGCGGTCTCCACCTCACAATGGTGATGTTTTCGAGGGGAAGTGAGGATGGCATTTGAATGATGGAGAATGTAGAACAACCGCATGTAGAACAACCTCCTAAGCATGTTCCGCAGCCTGAAAGGTGCATATTGGCACATGACTTAAACAACAGCCTTAATCTCGTGCTTTTGCGCTGTGAAATGCTGGGCGACCTTATCAGAGACAACCGAGAAGCCTACCAGCACCTAGTTTTGATACAAGAAGCCGCGCGGCAGATGGCGCACAATATCGCTGGACGGCCGTGCCACTTGTTCGGCACGTTCAATCTCGTAAAGATAGGCGCCTGGTAAGGTGAAAGAGCCTGGGTCGATACTCTGACCCAGGTCATTCTCCCTCGAGAACTTGAGCACCGGTCCGATTGAACCCCGTTTCGCGAGACAAGAAAAGTTAACCTAAATTGTTTGGTTTTAATGTGTTACGAGGCATGCAAAACCCTCATGTTCGATTCCGATCCGCGCCTCCAAATCCCCGAAATGTTTGCTGTCTGAGGTCCCTCGCTACGCTCGGGATTTCGCCTTCGGGCTCCCGCTTCGCTCACGCCCGCACATCGGCTCAAGTTCGATTCCGACCAGCGCCTCCAATCTCTTCGGTCGAATTTCCACGAGATAGTAAGGGTCTTATGGCCCTCCCGTGCCACACCTTAGTCCCCTCGTGCCACTCCATTGCTCCGTTGTGCCATTGTCATGTTAGGTTTCTCGGCTCATTCTTATCGCACGCAAGAAGTCCCGCGGGATCTTCTAGGAAACGCGGGCCCAGGACGGTAGGAAATGTTGCATTCGCCAACAACCCGCAAGCCGGAAACAACTGTTGGCTCATCCTCCGATCCCAATCGCTTGAAAAAGCTGTTTGCCGCCATGGTCATCCTGTTTGCGACCCTGCTTGTGGTTCTGGTTCGCGACACTCAACTCTGGTTTACCAGCGATCCGCCGGAAACGGCCGACACCTGGGCTGGGCCGCAAGCGTCGTCGTCAAGCACCTCGTCGCCAAGCAACTCGTCAGCAAGCGCGTCGTTGCCAAGCAAGCCAAGCGCATTTTCGCCCGCACCAGCGGCTGAGACGCGGAATCTGACAAAGCACGTCGCCGCTAAGCACGTGCCCGAGAAGCCGGTTGAACCACCCGCGGTCGTCGCCACCGATCGCACCCCGCTGCCGCCACTGAACATTGAAGTCGTCTCTGGTACCAGGAGCCGCTCGCATGCCACGCCGGCGCCTGTGATCGTCACCTCGGCCGTCTCAACTCCAGCCCAAGTCACGAATGTCTCTCAGCGGGAAGTCACGTCTAGCTCACTGCCGCAGAGTGACCAGACGATTGTGGCCGAATTGCCATTGTTAGCCCGGCAGATGAAAGTTCAGGGTTCCGTGCTGCTGCAGGCATTGATTGCGGCGGATGGCGTGATTAGAGACCTGCGCGTGATCAGCGGCCCGGCGATTCTGGCAGTGGCCGCGCGCCAAGCCGTTCTGCAATATCGCTTCAAACCCTACCTGCAGAACGGGCAGCCGGTTGAAACTTCCGCCCGCGTCACCGTGAACTTTGCGATCCGAGTGTTGGGCGATCAGACCGCTCTGCATTTGGTCAAAGGCTCGACCAGCGGCGGATACTAATCTTTACTTCCTGCCTTGATTCCTATCCTGAATTATTGAGCAATCAAGCCACTCAACATTTCCGGAGGATCCACGAAGCAACGCCGCCACAGGGCTGCGTCGGACAAGCTTCCTTCTTTCCATTGCTTGAGCGTCGGCGTCGTGGTCGCCAGCATCCCGCCGTCGACCGAATCGAACATCACCACCAGGCCGGCGGCTGTGGTCTCGCCCGTCATCAACTCTTTGTATTCCTTTTCGAATAGTGACTTGGCAAAGTCCAATTTCGCCTTGGCGTCTCCACCCGTCGGTAAGGTTGGCTGCACGGTGATGATTTTTACGGTTTTTCCGCGCAGCGGCTCCCACATGGCGGGAAAAGACCCTATCTCCTCATGCTCCACTTCGTAGCGAGCCGTGTCGGCGGCCTTGGCCGGAGCGCTGGCTGGAGCCGGCACTGCCGGCGCGGGCATCTGCGCGGTCTCCGGCACGGACTCACCATCCATTTCTAAGTGGGAGCGCTCGATCCACCCTCGGGAAAGGCCCGAGATGCGAACATGCACCCAATTCGAATTCAGGTCGAGCATCTCGAATTCATCCTCAGCCGAGGCGAGAAACAGAACCTTGCCGCCTTCAACGGGAGTTGCGAGGACCGGCGTCTCCGGCTCTTTCACCGCAACCAGGTTGGTGGGGTGCGACTGATTTCGCAGAATCTCTTGCAGATTCTTGGCCTCGGTCTGCAATGCTTCCACATGGCGGTCGACAACAGCTGCTTGAGTTGCGACCGATGGCGCCTCGCGGTCAGCTGCCGGCTTGCCCATTCGAAACACTTGTCCTGAGGCTGAACTGGAAGGCGCATCCGGCATGGATCCCGTTGCCGCGGATGCCGACTTTGTGGCTGAACCGTGGGACGCCCCAGCTTTCGCCGGAACTGATTTTGCCGCTCCATTCGAAAGCGGCGGCGACGAGCCATTGCCCAGCGCCTCCTCCAAACGATCGAGCAGATCCGATTCCAATCTCCCATTCGAAAGCAGCACCTGGTAGCCGGATTGTGCCGGAGTCGCTCCGTTATACCAGGCCGTAATTTTAGCGCTAACATGCACGATCGATCGGCCGGAAGGACCCGAATTCACGCGCAGGGTGCATTGATAAAACCCGCGCTCGAAGCGGTCGAGAGACCGCTCCCCCGGCACTGCGAAGCCGTCCAGCGTCGGAAGTTTGCCCGAGGTGTATGGCTGGAGGCCTTTTAAAGCGTTCTCAATAACTGACGTAGATTGCGCAAATGTGCGCTCGTTTGCGGCCGATTGAGCATACCCGCCAGGGAACGATGCGATACAAGCTGCGACACAGAGCATCGCGCACCAGCGATTCCAATGCGAGTGTGCGCCACGGCGTTTCATTGCATGGACTCCAACTGCGAACGGTGAATCCATCCGTGCTCGCCATCCTCGGTTTCCACTCCGTACCAGTAGGGCGTCACGATCAGAATCACGACGTCGGAGCCGGCGGGCAACGGTTTCAAGGTAGTAGCGGTGTGGAATGGAGCTGACTTGAGATCGCCCCCGGGGGCCTTGATGACACGCTCGACTTGATGGCGCAAGTTGTGAACTTGCTGCTCTAGATTATCCGAGTTTCCCTCCACGGCAGTCAGTGCGGCTTCTTCTTCGAGTTGCTTCTGTTGCTCCAGCGATTGACGGGCGACTTCCTCCTGGCGGTGCTTTGCGGAATCTTGGGTTTGCTTTCTATCTAGTTGGATCGAGTCCACACGATCCTGCACGGCTCTGTACTCAGCGCTCTCGACGGTGCCATCGGATGGGTGAGCAAAGCGGCGGAAGTCTTCGTAGAAAATTGCGTCAATGCGCAGAATGGTTCTCGATGCATCTTTACTCTGGACGATGTACCGCACGGCTAATGTGCCTTCGTCGGCGCTTTCGTAGAAGCCCGTGGGTGAAAGCACGTTTTCGCGGACTTTGTAATAGATCTTTCCCGGGCCGTCCCAGTGCTGGAACAAAGGCGAAGATTCAGCCGGATCGGCTTTGTCGATGTACTTGTCTTTGTTGTATTCCTTGCTCCCCTCGATCATTCCGTCACTGACTACCGCTTCTACGGCCTGCACAACGTCGGCCTCCGAGGCGGATACTTCCGTGGAAAAACCATGCCCGTAATCTTCTTTTCGCTTGGATTCACGCGGATAAGCGACCGGAGCGGCGAACAAGCAGAGGAGAAAGAAAACTCCGCCGAACCTAGCGAGGCGCAATCGGGCGAGAGTTTTACCAGCGCGCAGCGATTCGGGGCTTGCAGGAATCTGGCAGTGACTCTTCCTTGCGGCCGTGAGCTCCATATACTCCAAATGCGATCTCCGAATGGAATCCAGAATGGCTCCTGGAGACCATACGGCTGCATTAGCTCTCATACTCTGGATGCAGCCGCTGTGTCAAATCCCTTGAAGTCCGCCACGGCTCGGCAACTCGACGATGGGGTTCCTCGAAATGGATTTTGACATTCTTTTGACAAAATAAGGCCGGTGGACTCTTGACAGTCTCCACGTGGATGCGAGATACCTCGTGTAAAGTTTTTCGTGCTCGGTGCGAAGATGACCATAGCAATTCGTGAAAAGCCGGACACGCGGCCCGCCAGAGTCCCGCCGAACGGGCATGCGTCGCGGAGAACGCGCGATCGTGCCGCGAAACAGCAATCCTTGATCCAGGCGGCTCTCCATTTGTTCGCCTCGAAAGGCTATGAAATAACCACGACTCGGGAAATCGCGGCTGCCGCCGGTTGTGCCGAGGGGCTCATTCACCGCTATTTCAATGGAAAGGAAGGCCTGCTCCGCGCATTGGTGGAGTATAAGATCTCCCAGGAGGTGCAGGATCTCGGCAATCATCTGCAACCCGCGGCGCACTTCGAGGAAGAATTCCTGCGGCTAGTGGCCTGGGAAATCGAGCGGGCTTGGGAAACGGGAGATTTCTTCCGGGTGCTAATTCCGCGGGCGATAGTAGATAGTTCTCTAGCCGGCCTTCTCAATCGAGCCGTGCTTTCGGCGCGAAGCAAAGCCATTGCCAGCCGGCTCTGCCAGTACCCGCAGTGCCACAACCTCCCTGCCGACGAACTTGAAGTGCTGGTGCACTCGGTCGGAATGCTTGGCCTGGTGTTTGGCTTTATGCGTCCCGCCGTGCTCGGTCAGGATCGAGCATTTGCAAAAGAAATGGCCCTTGCGTTTGCGAGGATCCTGATGCGGGGCATCCATTTTCCACATGCGTAAAGGATGGCGCTCCCTCGGCTTGTGGCACGGACTGAATAGCAACTATCGCATACAGGCCATTTTGAGTTCATCTACAGTGATCACTGTAGCGCAGAAGTCTGAAGGCTGCGATAGAATGCCGCCCTACGCGCAAGTGGCAATCATGGATTCTACTGTCCATCTGCGGAAAATCAAACGTGAGCAGCAAATGCGGTTTGTTGAGAATGACCCGCAGTCGCACAGCGGATTGGCGCGAAGGTTTCCGAGCCAAATAATTCACTGTTCTTGGTTACAATTTCCGGCAACAACGACTTGTGTGCGCGTGGCCAAGTCTGCTGAAGACTCATCCGCGACTATTTTTCTTGACATGTCTCGACGGAACATGATACTTAGTGCGTCCACGCGCACTTTTGTGGGGTGACTCGCGGGTTCCGGCCCTCCTGAGTTTCAACGGGCCCGGAACGGGTACCGCTGATCTGCTCGGGCGGTGGCCGAAGCTGTCTTGCAACGCAATTTGTGAGATGGACATAGCCGTCAGAAGCGGAGAGCGCTCCCAGTATTCCGAGCGCGATCCATACATCAACCAGTAGTTCAATCCTTGATCGTTAGGAGGATTAAATGACCTCGCCCCGGAGGCATTTTTCCGGCTGGTTGTTTCTTGCGCTTTTCGTTTTGGGAGCGCTCCCGCAAGCCAACGCACTTCCCGCGTTTGCCCGCAAGTACGGGCTGCGCTGCTCGGCCTGCCATGAGGCATGGCCGATGTTGAATTATTTTGGACAGAAATTTAAGGACAACGGCTATCAGCTGATGAACGATCGCGATTCGCCGGTATGGCAGAATCCGTCGTACTGGCCGGTTACGTTCCGCATAACCCCATATTGGCACCGTGAAAGTTCGGATAAGGTCGCGGTAGATTCAGTGACGGGCGATCCTACCAGCGTCCCTGTGGAGCGCCAGCTCACCGGGCACGGTTTCGATCTCAGCGGACTGGACTTCCACACCGGCGGCACGCTGGAGAAAAACTTTTCGTTTTATGTGTTGCCGTCCTCCGATCCGACTGGCGCCTTCCACTTCGAAACCGTCATGGCCCGCTTGGATAACGTTCTGAACAGCCCCTGGCTCAACTTCAAGCTGGGCAAGTTCGAACTAGACAACCTCGTGTCGGAGAAACGAATTCTGACCCTGACGCCGATTTCTGGCGACTATGAGACCTACCACTTCAGTCCCCCGGGCGACGCCAACATCTTTGGGCAAATCGGCGACAATCAACTCGGTCTGGAGTACATGGGTCACTCGCTCGACGACCGGACCCGCGTATCGGCCTCGTTGTTGAGCAGCAATGACGGCAACGTAAACCTGACGACGGGCAATGCTTACAGTGGCTTTTTCACCGCCAGCCAGGCGTTCGATGCTGGCAAGCTCGGTGTCGAGCGCGTAGGCGCATACGCCATGATCGGAGAGGCGCCGATTACTTATTTGACCAGCGGCGGCGTTCCTATACCGGCTGCAGGTACCAACAACAAGGGCTTCTACCGGGTAGGCTTCGTAGGACAGATTTACCTTGGCAACCTCGACTTCCAAGTCGTGACCCAACACGGATACGACAACGCTTACTTCGGACAGGGTTACGGCAATGCCACCAACCCGAACAATGGAACGCAAGGACCGCCCGGGCTTAACTTTATCCCCGGCGTCTCTCCGATACTTCCGACGACGGCGCGAGCTCCAACCTGGAATGGCTATCTAGTTGAGACCCACTACACGTTTAATCCTCAGCTGATCTTTATTCAGCGGTCGGAATGGGAACGGGTGTCGCAGCAGGCATCCACCACCAATCCGGGTAATCTCGGCAACATCGACATGTACACCTTTGCCGTGCGCTGGTATCCAATTATGAATCCGCGGGCAGGTTTCGCCTTCCATGACGAATATTCCTGGCTCAGGCAAGACGGAACTTCCCCGGTTACCGGAACCAACTTGACCAGCAGCAGCTTGCTGCTTGGAATTGACTTCGATTTCTAGAGAGGACAGCATGCGTTCAAAAACATTCAATTGCTTGTTGTTGATGGCCGCAGTTGCTGTTCTTGGCTATGCGGCTGTCTCGCTCGCACAGGTTTCGTCCTATCAACAGCAGCAGTGGTTGAACACACCGGCAGTGACCAGTCACATCGGAAACATTACCGGGCGCGCCAAAGTCGCCGGCAGAGAGGAAAATAGCGGCTTCGGCGGTTACCGCAGATATTGCCTGGTTTGCCATGGCGAACTTGGCGATGGCAACGGTGAAAGCGCCAAGTGGTTCGACCCCCCGCTGTATCCCAAGCCACGAGATTTCACGCTCGCGGTTTTCGAATGCCGTTCCACCCCGACGGGAACCTTGCCGACGGACGAGGACCTGTTCAACACGATCGGGCGTGGCCTTGACCACTCCAACATGCCCCCGTGGAACACGTTTACCAAGCAAGAGCGCGCCGACATGGTGGCGTGGATCAAGCACTACTCTCCACGCTGGCAGAGCGAGAAGCCAGGCACGCCAATCACGATTCCGCCCGAACCGGAAGTCACCGCCGACCGGCTGAAAGCCGGACTGGAGGTTTACGGTCGGGTGCAGTGCTGGAAGTGTCACGGCGTGGAAGGTAGAGGGAATGGACCTTCGGCTTCCACTCTCACCACTGATCTGGGCCTACCGATTCAGCCCTACAACTTCGCCTCAGGTGATCGCCCTAAGTGCGGTTCCACCGACAGCGATATTTACAAGATCTTCATGACCGGCCTGGATGGCACGCCAATGCCATCATTCTCGGACAATATCAAGCCCGACGAAGCCTGGGACCTGGTGTTTTATCTGCGCTCGCTACAACCAAAAAATAAATTCAATATCAAAGAGAAAGAACTGGCAAAGCAACTCGGGCTGAAGCCTGTCAACCCCAATGCCAGCCAATAGCTCGCAATAAAAATCGAGTAAGGGAGAAGGCTATGAAGAGGGCGTACCGAAATCACCTCGTGATACTACTAGCTACGATAGTAGTATTAACTCTGGGCACCGTGCTCTTGGACCAGAACGTACAAGCCGCTGGAGACGGCTCCATTACCGGCAGTGTGAAACTCAGTGGCACTGCGCCTCACATGAAGGGCATTGACATGTCGAAGGATCCCTATTGTGTGAAGCAGCATGAAAACAGTCCTGTCAAGATGGAAAATGTTGTGGTGGGCTCTGGTGGTGGCTTGGCAAATGTCGTTCTTTACATCTCGCAGGGTCTGACTGGCAATGAAGCCAGCGCCGTGCCGTCTGAGCAACCCGAATTCGACCAGAAGGGTTGCATGTACACACCCCATGTGCTGGCGATGGACGTGAACCAGCAATACAAGGTAGTCACGAGCGACCAAACCACGCACAACATTCACCCGCTTCCGGCACCAGGTGCGGGCAACATTGGCTGGAACAAGTCGCAACCGCCAGGGGCCCCGCCAATTGTGACTAGCTGGAAAGCGGAAGAAGTTGCCATTTCCGTCAAGTGCAATATCCATCCCTGGATGCACGGCTGGTTCGCGGTGGTGAAGGGACCCTACGCAACCACTGACGACAGCGGCAACTATACCATCAAGAACGTCCCCGCCGGCAGCTATACGGTGACGGCGTGGCAGGAAGAATTGGGCACGCAAACTGCGAAGGTAACGGTTTCCGCGGGCGGCACAGGCAAAGCAGACTTTACTTTCAAGGCGAAGTGACTTGGGAGTTTTCGCTCGGGTCCGCACGCAATATTGCGGGCCCGAAGTTCTGACCAATCATCGGCATCTTACGAGGCGCACATGGCGAAACTCTTTGCAATTACCATCATCATCATCGCGATCGGTTCTGCGATTCCGATCGTGCAGCACACATGGTGGTTGTCAGAGGATATTTCTACGCACGGACATCCGATCGATGAACAGATGTCGGAAACCATGGCGGAAGCGGGAATCTCTTTTCTAGCCTCGCAAATCTTACTCGCCATATTTATCTGGCAGTATTCCAAGCCACGCCCAGGAGAGAAGATCAAGAATTTCCCCGGCGGAGCGGGTGGTCTGGTGATCGCCGCTTTTCTTTTGGTCGGAACCGAAGTGCTCGCGCTCGGTGCATTTGGCGCAAAAGCCTGGGCGAGCATCTATCTAACCCCTCCCGCAGCGAATGCGATACCGATTCAGGTGCAAGCGGGACAGTTCGCCTTTTATTTCCGCTATCCCGGCCCGGATGGGACTTTCGGCCCAGTTCATCCCGAAATGATCAGTGAAGCCAACCAGAATTTTTTTGGGCTTGATACTGACCACGACGCTGACGCCAAAGATGACATTGTGGCGGCGGAGATGGCCATCCCGGTGAATCGTGAAATCCATCTACTGATGCACTCGAAGGACGTCGGACACTCTTTTCACGTGCCGGAGTTGCGCGTGCATCAGGACTTCGTTCCCGGCCTGGATCTGTCGATCCACTTCACGGCTACCAAGGTCGGAAAATACGAGATCGTTTGTACCCAGTTATGCGGCTTAGGGCATTACAACATGAAGGCATATCTCTACGTCATGTCCCAAGACGACTTTGACAACTGGCTCAAGAAGGAAGCGGCTTTGCAATAACCCAGTGCCGTCGCTGACGGAGACATTCGCCTCGAGGTGAACTCAATGCACGACATGTCACATGTGGCGCATCATGCGCCCCCGACGAGCTTCATTCGCAAGCACGTTTTCAGTATCGACCACAAGGTCATCGGCAAGCAGTACTACGGCTTGGCACTCGCGGCTGTGCTGATTGGCATGTTCCTCTCATGGTTGATGCGCATTCACCTCGGATGGACCAACTTTGCGATTCCTGGTCTTCACTGGCTCTCGGCCAATGGCGCACCCGGCGACGTCATGACACCTGAGTATTATCTGCAGCTAATGACCATGCATGGAACCATCATGGTCTTCTTCGTGCTGACCACCGCTCCCTTTGCCGCATTCGGAAATTATTTTCTCCCGATTCAGGTTGGCGCGGAGGACATGCCCTTCCCTCATTTCAACATGATGTCCTTCTGGGTCACCTTTGTGGCGTTTCTGGTCATGGTCGCGTCGTTCTTTACCGCGGACGGACCGACGCTTGGCGGCTGGACTCAATATGCTCCGCTTAGTGCGGTTGGGGCAGTATCCGGCCCAGGCCAAGGAATGGGCGTGGTCCTTTGGGCCGCTTCGATTGCAATTTTCTGTGTAGGCCAGTTATTCGGCTCCCTCAATTTCATCACCACCACCTTGGACATGCGTACCAAGGGCATGAGTCTATGGCGGTTGCCACTTTCAACTTGGGGTTGGTTCATCACCTCTATTATGGGATTGACGGCATTTGCCGTTTTAATGCCCGCCTGCATTCTGCTGATTCTCGACCACGTTGCCGGAACCAGCTTTTTCGTGGCCTCGAATTTGGTTCTCAACGACCAACTGCAGCCTCATTCGGGCGGATCGACGCTGCTCTGGCAGCACTTGTTCTGGTTCTTCGGCCACCCTGAGGTGTACATCGCCATCTTGCCGGCCATGGGGATCGTGTCTCACGTTCTAGTCGCGAATATGCGCCGCCCGATGCTAAGCCATCGAGTGCTGGTTTACTCGATGGGCGCTCTGGCAGTGCTGAGCTACATGGTGTACGGACATCACATGTTCGTCAGCGGGATGAATCCGATTTCCTCGATCGCATTTTCGTTCCCGACACTGATTATCACGATTCCGTCGACGATCATCGTTTTGATCTGGCTGGGGAGTTTGTACGGGTCACGGTTACGGATTAATACCGCATCGCTTTTCGCCTTGGGCATGATCTCCATGTTCATCAGTGGCGGAGTCAGCGGTTTCTTCCTGGCGCAGCCCTCGCTCGACATCATGCTGCACGCCACCTACTTTGTGGTCGGCCACTTTCATTTGGTGATGGCGGTGGCTGCGATCTTCGGGATTTTCTCCGGCACGTATTTCTGGTTCCCCAAGATGTATGGCCGCATGATGAACGAGACTATCGGAAAGATCCACTTCTGGTTGACGTTCGTAGGTGCCTATTGCATTTTCATGCCATTCCATTACCTCGGGCTGGCAGGCAATATCCGCCGATATCAGGCGTTCGTTGACGACTATCTGCAGCCGCTGATTCCGGTTCACCGTTTTATCACCGTGGCGGCTTTGGCTACCGGTGCGGCACAGCTGCTCTTTCTCTACAATTTGATCCACAGCCGTTTCTGGGGTGAACCCGCTCCCGACAATCCATGGGAGGCAACTTCACTCGAGTGGTCGACGCCGACGACTCCGCCGCCCTACGACAATTTTGGTGGCAAGCTACCGGTGGTCTACCACGATCCGTATCAATACGGCATTGAGGGCTCGACGGGCGACTACGTGATGCAAACTTCGCCGGAGCAGATCAAGACCGTCGGCGACGAAGCATAACCTAAGGTCCGAAGTTTAATGACTGGAGTTCATAAGTAATGGCGACAACGGTTCAACCGCCGAAAATCGAAGAACGACGAAGGCCCAATCGGCCTAGCACCGATTCCGGCAACGGTGGCGGGCGGAACTCAGTTCCGGCCGAAGGAAATCTACGGGCCGTGAAAGAGCATGCCCCGCCGCCGGCCTCGACAGGAATCTGGGTAGGCTTGGCCGCCATAGGTATGACATTTCTGGCGCTGACCAGCGCCTTGGTGGTCCGTAAGGGCAGTGCACTCGACTGGCGGCATTTCACCTTGCCGTCGATTCTATATTTCAATACGCTCTTACTGCTGGCCAGTAGTGTGACCCTCGAAGTAGCGCGTCGACAGGTGGCTGGGTTCATGGGCGGATCGAGAGGCAAAGATGCCAATCCCGCTCGCTGGCTGTACGTCACCTTAGCGTTCGGGCTGATGTTCGTGGCTGGACAGTACATCGCCTGGCGACAACTCAGCGCCCAAGGACTTTATCTCGCCACGAATCCCAGCAGCTCGTTCTTCTATGTGCTTACCGCTGCTCATGCCCTGCACGTGTTCGGCGGACTGGGTGGACTGATTCGTGTGATTCACAAACTCAAACAGTTGACGCTGCGACGAAGTACGCTAGACGCCACTTCGCGTTACTGGCACTTCATGGACGTCTTGTGGATATACCTGCTGTGGTTGCTGTGGGCAAAGTTGTGAAGTTCGATAACAGGAGCCAAATGTGAGCCAAGCCGATGTAGCCATGGAAGGACACGCACCCGGGCTGACTGTAGGACTACCACCCTTCTCTGTGGCGGCGAAAAAGATGGCGATCTGGCTGTTCATTATCGCCGACGCCGCGACTTTCGCCGCCTGCCTGGTGGCTTATGGTTTTCTACGCAACGGCACTCCACAGTGGCCGCGACCGTTCCACAGCATCACCAACGTGGCGATCATGACCTTCATTCTTCTCACCAGCAGCTTGACCATGCTCCTGGGAATACGAGCGGCTAAGGTCGGGGATAAGTCTTCAGCCTTTCTGTGGACGAACGTTACCGCGCTACTGGGTGTGGGTTTCGCGCTGCTTCATATCCGAGAGTGGATGGGGCTGATCGGCGAAGGCATGACGATGTTCCATAACCCTTGGGGCACCGGGCTGTTCGGAGCTGCATTCTTCAGCATCACCGGTTTACACCTCACACACGTCACCGGCGGCGTAATCGCACTGCTCGCGGTGGGCATCCGTTATAAGGGTGGCCGTTACAATGCCGACGACCTTGAGGTTGCCGGACTGTATTGGCACTTTGTCGATCTGGTATGGATGTTCGTCGTCCCATTCGTTTATTTGTTGAATCTGGCACGTTGATATCCCAGACGGAGCGGAACCATGACTGCTTTGCCTGATGTACAAAAGCACGAACCAGCGGCGAGGTATACCGATAGCGTTGGCAGGTATGTGGGCATCTACATCTGTCTTTTGGTTCTCGCCGCCCTGCAATTCGTGATTGCCTACACCAACGTAGACACCGAGCATATGTTCGCCCGCATGTTATTTGTGGCAATTGCGGAAGCTGGACTCGCCCTGCTATTTTTTATGCATCTTTGGGCGGAGAAGCGTGGCTTCCTGACATTCGTTTTGGTTTTCACCGGCTTTGTGCTGCTGGCCATGCAATACGGGTGGACCGACAGCAGCCGCATGGATGTTGGTGTCCCGTATTCGCAACCGAAGTCAGGAGTGGTATCGCAGTGATGAAACAGGCCGTGATGACTCGCTTTCGTTTGTGCCGGTGGGCGTTTTTTGGCTTGCTGGGGCTGGCTGCGTTGGCCATGCCCTTGGCAGCTTTCTCCCAGAACTGCGCCCTCTGTTATACTCAGGCGGCTTCAGCGGGCGCAAGGATGATTCAAGCTTTAAAGAGTGGAATTTTGATTCTGGTGATTCCTCCCACCCTGGCTTCCGTAGGAATGATTTTTGTCATGCGGCACAAAGATACTCAGGTGCGGCACAGCAGCGAAGCTGACGAATGGAGTCAAGACTGGTAAAATGGCGACCACTCCTGTGATGGCAAATCAGATCTCCTTGCAGACGCTCACTGCCAAGCTGAAGGACTACTACATTCTCACCAAGCCAGAAGTGAATCTGCTGATTTTGATGACAACTTCAGCCGGGTACTATCTGGCGTCGCGTGGGCCTTTTCATTTTGCTGGATTAGTAAATACGTTGGTTGGCACGCTGCTCGTGGCCAGCGGCACGGCGACGCTCAATCAATGGAAGGAGCGGGTTTGGGATGGGCAGATGCGTCGAACATCGTCTCGGCCGTTGCCGGCGGGACGAGTGGCGCCGAGCGAAGCCTTGTGGTTCGGATTGCTTTTGAGCCTGGCCGGTGGTTTTTACCTCGCGATTGCCGTGAACGGCTTGGCCGCGCTGCTCGCGGTTTCGACCCTGCTTTCCTATCTTTTGATCTACACTCCCTTGAAGCGCAGGACGCCGCTTTGCACCTTATTAGGCGCTGTTCCCGGTGCGATGCCCACGTTGATCGGATGGGCGGGAGCTTCAGCCCGTATCGATGCGCAAGCTTGGTTCCTATTTGCAGTTCTGTTCTTGTGGCAGTTCCCACATTTCCTGGCGATCGCGCTGATGTATCGGGAAGATTATGATCGTGCCGGTTACCGGATGCTGCCCCGCTTCGACCAGGATTCGCGTTTTACCCGTGCGGAAATCTTTGCCTTCACGGTTATCTTGATAGCGGTCACCCTCTGGCCGATGGCAGGACGCGGCGGTCTGGTGTATTTCGCAGCTATGTCTGTGGCTGGATTGTTTTTGCTCTATTACGTGCTGAAACTGGTCAGATCCGGATCAAAAATATTGGCCAGTCGCCTGGTTCATGCTTCTGTCATGTATTTGCCTGTAGTGCTCGCGACGTTGATGTTTTGGAAGCGTTGAGACGCTGCAAAAGCTGAAGATCACCCTCCCCTGGTTTTCCTGAGCGGTCGAGGCGGCCGCATTCTAATGCTAACGTTTTTCCCATTTTGGGAAGGTTTTGCGAGCGGTTGCACATGCCGTATCGGCGGCGATGAAAATAGCTGTTCTGATTTCGGAACACAAAATGGATTTTCGGATCGAAATTCTTCCTTCGTCTCAATCCGGTGCTAGGAACGAATCTAGTAACGGAAGTGTCCGTAAGTTGCTATGATTGGGTAATTTTGTAGCGTTGGGAGATTGGCTATGCCTCAAACCGGGCAGAACTTGCGCGGGCTGCGAGAGCAATTAGGTCTAACCATGCGCGACGTGGAGACCGCCAGCGAGCGCATCGCCGAGAAGCACAACAACGACGAGTTTCTCATCGTCCCCAGCCGGCTTTCCGATTTCGAAACAAAAGGCGTTGTGCCCAGCATCTATCGCCTCTATTCCTTAGCGGTGATTTACCGGCGGGACCTACGCGAGCTTTTGTGCTGGTACGGAATTGACTTAGATTGGGTTGCCACCGACCTAGAACTCGCTTCGCCCCCACGGTCGCATCTCTCACAAGCGCTGGCCAATCTCTCCAGTGTGCAAATGCCGGTTCGGCTGGATCCCAGCTTCGACCCTCGCCGCACGGCGAACTTTGGGCGTATGGTCGAAAAATGGGGTCTCGTGCCTATGTCTTATCTATCGCAGTTGTCGGCGTTTCAATTTACCTATGGTTACATCGGAAGCGAAGATTGGACTATGTATCCGATTATTCCACCGGGTAGTTTCGTGCAGGTTGATGAAGCGAAGAGTAAGGTCACCGAGGGACACTGGCGATCGGAATATGAACGTCCGATTTATTTTGTCGAAACCCGAGAAGGTCATACTTGCTGCTGGTGTTCGCTATCAGGGGAGAACATCATTCTGCAGCCACATCCGCTGTCTCCGGCGGCCGCGCGGGTTCTGCTTTATCCCCAGGAAGCCGAGGTCATAGGCCAAGTGGTGGGACTAGCGATCAAGATGGGCGACTGGCGTCCGATTTTCGAGCCCGCCGCAGACTCGAAAGTGCCTGAAGCACTGAACTGAAATGTCGGCTTGATCCCGGACCTGGGTCAGGCGGAAGCAGGCGATTCCATTTATCTCCCAGCCGGGCCAGATACTGTCCCTCCGGTTCGCACGCTTCTTGGCTGGATTGCTCGGCATCCACTTCCAGGTTTCGTAAGGGTGTTCTCAACACCTTTGAAAGTTCCGAGCGATGCGACTCCTGCAGAGCATTGGCTGCTCGTTCTTTTCCGTAAATTCGCGTCAGGCCCCAGTGCGAATATGCCCCGCCATCGTCGCGTAACTCCGCCAGATATTCCAGCCTGCGAAGCGACCCGGCAATGGCGCTGAGGGTCGTTTTCTGAACATCTTGAAGAGCTGACAACAACGTCATTTTTGTTTCGCTTTTGGAAACCGGAAATTATTTAACTGCTATGCAGCCAATAACTTAGCTTAGCACATGATCACGGCGACTTCCCCAAAAAAGGAGATTCGCCGTGAAAAAAAAACTAAGTTGGTTCGTCACTCTGTTGCTGTTGACCCTGTTTGCGCTGCCCCCCGCAATGCTCGCCGATGGCCCCACGAGCGACTGCACTACCAATCCGCAAGATTGTCCGCCTCCCCTTCCGCTGTCCCCCGTGCCGCATTTGCCGAGGAAGTAGCCGCAAAATGCTATTGTGGGCTACCGTGCAAATAGATATAGTTTGGGCGGTAGTCCATGCGTTTTCTGTACATTCTTTGGCACGCTCTTTGGATCGTTCACGTGGTTGTGGAAGCGATCCTTCTGGCGATTCTTGTCCGCCGCGACGTCAGGCGTCAATTCCCCATTTTCTTCCTCTACATCGCTTGGGATGTAGCACTAAATTCTTTGCTCGTCTTGCTCGATTATAGCGGTCTCAAATACGCCGGTTATTACTATCATGAGGTTTACCGCGTCGATACAACTGGAGACGCGATCCTCATTTTTTGCGTCCTCTATGAACTTTTCAGTCACCTCGTCGGCGATTATCCCGTCCTGAAAAATACGGGGAGTTCGCTCTACCGTCAAACGGTGCTCTTTTTCTTAGCAGTCGCATTGGTGCTAGCCTGGTACGCCCCGGCGTACTCGCCTGAAATGCTGATCCCGAACCTGGCAGTCCTCCAGCGCAGCGCCCGCCTTCTGCAGTGCGGTCTTCTGACTTTCCTCTTCATGTTTGCTCATTCTTTTGGTCTTTCGTTGAAAAGTCGGATGTTGGGTATCGCGCTCGGCCTTGGTATAACTGCGACGATCGGCTTTGTGCTGGCAGCGATCCGGGTACACCTAACTGCGGTGTTAGGCCCTACATTCCCAAAGGGGATTATGGAACTCATTCACCAAATGGGAGATTTGGCAGCAGTGGGCATTTGGATGGCCTATGCGCTGGCTCCGGAGTCCAGGCGCATCGATGTCTTCCCAACTTTGCCCGATGACAATCTGCAGGGCTGGAATAGCGCACTGCGGAGGTTGTTGCCATGATTGCTTCGGCCATCGTGGTCGTGCTCGTCCTGTTGCTACTCGGCATCTCGTTTGTGTTGACTCGGACCAGCGTCCTTTCGCGCAACGGCGGGAAGCAAACCGACCAGCAGTTGCATCCCGTCGACGTCGAGGCCTTTCGGAATCTGATCGATCCGCAGGAAGAGGAATACTTGCGTGCAAGGCTGAAGCCCTCCGAATTTCGGCGCATTCAGCGTCAGCGCTTGGCCGCTGCCGTGGAATACATTCATGGAGCATCCCGGAATGCGGGAATTCTACTGCATATGGCCGATGCGGCCCGCCAGAGCACGGATCCCGCGGTCGTGCAATCAGCAGAGATCCTCATTGAGCAAGCCACCCAGCTTCGCCTCTATGCTTACCAAGCCGTTCCCCGTCTCTACTTTGCCATGGCCTTCCCGAGTTGGAAAGTTTCACCCGTTCGCGTGGCGGAAGGCTACGAAGAAATGACGCGTCAGGTCGTCTCCCTGCGGACACATTATCCTATGAGCGAAGTGTCGTCGGCACTCTAAGCAATTCAAAGGGCCGCACGTGCGGCCCCTCGCAACCCACATTCTCTTGAGCTGAATTAAGCCGCCGCCATCGACGGTTGAGCGGCCTCCGTCAGCGGCATGTTGACCAGATGTTCGCTGAGGAACCACACCTGCAGTTCGTTCGTGCGAAGCACATCGCTGACCACCAGATCGTTGGTGCCATCGTCGCCAAGCTTATCGGCGCGTTTCGCCAACTCGCGGCATTGCCGAATGATGATCTGATGCGCGTCCAGCAACCGGGACAATTGGACCGGAACCTCTTCTCGGCCCTTGGGCGGACGTCCAATTTTTGTAGTCTCCGCAACATCGTGAGCCATCGCGATCGATAAGCCGCCGAGCAATTGAATGCGCTCAGCGATCCCATCTACCAGCTCCACTTGCTCGCCGAAGTGCTTATCGAAAAGCAAATGAAGTTGATAGAAAGTCGGCCCGGCGACTTGCCAGTGAGACTTCTTGTACAGATCGCGAAGCGTCATGGTGTCGGCGAGCAACTGATTCAATTGCTCGGTCATTTCCAGGCGCACCGGCTCTTCTAATTCCAACGGAAGCGCGTGCGTTACGGTCCCGTATTGTTGAATTTCGCGTGCCCGCTGATGGATTCGCGGCTGTGCATTAAGAGTCGTTCGATTCTGATTTGCAGCTGTTTTCTTTGGCATGGGTATCTCCTTTAGAGCTTGCGCGACTGACTAGTCCGGCTATTGAGGCGGCTGATTCAGACATCTTACGTCGGTCTAGCCTGCGTTGGATGATTTCTTGTGGCCGCAGGATTCCTCAGACGCGAGAGTAATCGACAAATCAGCGTTCGCGCCTTCTTCCACAGCAAAAATCGATGCAATTGTCTATGATGGAAGATATTCCCACAGTGAGGATGGAGATGGCAGCCGTGGCTGAGACCCAGACGAACGGACTGGAAGTGCTTGAAACCCGCGAATGGCTGGATTCGCTGGACTATGTCTTGTCAAAGGGCGGTCCGGAGCGGGCTGGCCGCTTGTTGCAACAGCTCTCTTTGCATGCCCGGCGCGCCGCCGGGGTCAATCTGCCATTCACCGCGACCACGCCCTACCAGAACACGATCCCTTCCATGCAGCAGGCGCCGTTCCCGGGCAGTCAAGAGATGGAGCGCCGCATCAAGAGTTTAGTCCGCTGGAATGCACTGGCGATGGTGGTTCGAGCCAACAAACTTCAGGAAGGTATTGGCGGGCACATCTCTACGTACGCTTCAGCAGCAACGCTTTATGAAGTCGCTTTCAATCATTTTCTGCGTGCCCAGACAGAGAATGGCGATCGCGACATCGTTTACTTCCAGGGACACGCAGCGCCGGGCATGTATGCGCGCGCATATCTTGAGGGCCGCATACCAAAAGAGAAGCTGGAAAATTTTCGCCGCGAACTTAAGCCCGGCGGTGGCCTTTCGTCGTATCCGCATCCCTGGCTCATGCCCGATTTCTGGGAGTTCCCCACGGTTTCGATGGGACTCGGTCCGATCCAGGCCATCTACCAGGCGCGCTTCATGCGCTACCTGGAAAATCGCGGGCTGAAGGAAGCCAAAGGCGGCAAGGTCTGGGCATTTCTCGGTGATGGCGAGATGGACGAACCGGAAGCGCTAGGCTCTATCACGCTCGCCTCTCGCGAGCGTCTCGACAACCTGATTTTCGTGGTCAATTGCAATCTCCAGCGACTGGACGGCCCGGTTCGCGGCAACGGAAAAATTATTCAGGAATTGGAAGCCATCTTCCGCGGCGCCGGGTGGAATGTCATCAAAGTGATCTGGGGCGGAGACTGGGATAGCCTTATCCGCAGCGATCGCGATGGGTTACTCGTTCGCCGCATGGGCGAGATCACCGACGGTCAATATCAGAAATATTTCGTCGAAAGCGGAGCATACTTCCGGCAGAACTTCTTTGGCACGGACCCTCGCTTGCTCAAAATGGTCGAGCACCTTTCCGATGAGCAACTGGCTCGGATGAGGCTCGGCGGCCACGATCCCATCAAAGTTCATGCCGCTTACAAAGCTGCGGTCGAGCACGAGGGTTCGCCGACGATCATTCTCGCGAAGACGATCAAAGGTTACGGATTAGGCGAAGCGGGCGAAGGCAAGAACATCACCCATCAGCAGAAAAAGCTGAACGACGATGAACTCTGGCTCTTCCGCTCTCGATTTGGGATTCCCATCGCCGACGACGAGTTGCATGAGGCGCCCTTCTATCGTCCCGCCGACGATAGTCCGGAAGTTACCTACATGCAGGAGCGCCGGAAGCAACTCGGGGGATATCTGCCCCAGCGCAAACTGCGCTCAAAACCGATTCAGCCGGTGTCGGAATCGCATTTCGAGGAGTTCTATAAGGGTACGGAAGGACGCGAAGTTTCCACGACCATGGTTTTCGTGCGGCTGCTCGCAAAATTGCTTCGCGACCCCGAGATCGGCAAACTCATCGTGCCCATCATTCCTGATGAGGCGCGCACTTTCGGCATGGAAGCGCTGTTCCGGCAAGTGGGAATTTATTCGAGCGTTGGGCAGCTCTACGAACCGGTCGACATGGACACGCTGCTTTACTACAAGGAAGCACTGAATGGGCAGATCCTCGAAGAGGGTATCACCGAAGCCGGATCGATGTGCTCGTTCATTGCCTCCGGCACAGCCTACGTCACATACGGCATCAACACCATTCCCTTCTTTATTTATTACTCCATGTTCGGCTTTCAACGGATTGGCGATTTGATCTGGGCTGCAGCCGACATGCGCACGCACGGATTCTTGATCGGCGGCACTGCAGGTAGAACTACGCTGGCAGGCGAAGGCTTGCAGCATCAGGACGGTCACAGCCACGTGTTGGCGCTTCCCATTCCGAATCTGCTCGCCTACGATCCCGCATTTGCGTACGAGATTGCCGTAATTATTCAAGACGGCATCAAGCGCATGTACGTCGATCAGGAACCGATCTTTTATTACCTGACGGTCACCAACGAACCGCTCCCCATGCCGGAAATGCCGGCCAACGGCGATGTTCGCGAGGGGATTTTGAAAGGTCTGTATCGCTTCAAGGCATCGCAGAAAAAAGATGCCAAGCTCCGCGCTCAGCTCTTCGGCAGTGGAACCATCATGTACGAAGTTCTTAAAGCGCAAGAAATCCTCGAAGAACGATACGGTGTTGCAGCAGACGTTTGGAGCGTAACCAGCTACAAAGAGCTGTATCGGAATGGCAATGATTGCGAGCGCTGGAACATGCTGCATCCCGGCGAGAAACCGCGCGTGCCTTATGTGACCCAGTGTTTGAAGGATGCGCCGGGTGTGTTGGTCGCGGCGTCGGACTACATGAAAGTGCTGCCGGAATCCATTTCGCAATGGTTGCCGCGACGCCTGACTTCCCTGGGCACGGATGGCTTCGGCCGAAGTGAGAATCGAGCTTCATTGCGCGACTTCTTCGAAGTCGATGCCAAGCATATAGTGCTGGCGACGTTGCATGCATTGGCGCAGGAAGGGCAAGTTGGACGTGATCTGCCTGAGCAGGCGATTCACGATCTTGGAATCAACGCAGAGAAGAGAAATCCGGCGATCAGCTAGGCTCTCCGTGTTCCCCTGTGATCTCTGCGTTTAAGTTTTATTGAAAAAAGATTATGACTGAATTCAAGCTCCCGGAACTCGGCGAGAATATCGATCAGGGCGATCTGGTTCGGTTAATGATTTCGCCCGGGGCAACTATCGCCGAGGGACAGCCGGTCATGGAACTCGAGACCGACAAAGCCGTCGTGGAAGTGCCGTCGTCCATCAGCGGCACGGTGAAAGAAGTTCGCGTCAAGCAAGGCGAAAAAGTTAAGGTTGGGCAGGTCATTTTCACGGTGGATAATGGAGCACGGGGATCCTCGCCCAAGCAAGAAGCTGCAGCCAAGCCGGCTCCCAAGTTTGAATCTCAGGCCACACCAAGTCCTCCGGCTGCACCTGACGCGAGCTCTGTTGCCAAGCCCGCCCGTCGTGCAACCGATAGCACGATCTCCACCGAGTTCAAGCTTCCAGAACTTGGAGAGAACATTTCGGAAGGCGATTTGGTCCGACTGATGATCTCTCCTGGAATGAAAGTTTCTGACGGTCAGCCGGTAATGGAGTTGGAAACCGACAAAGCTGTCGTTGAAGTTCCGTCATCAGTCACCGGTGTGGTCAAGGATGTCCGTGTTAAGCAGGGTGAAAAGATCAAAGTTGGACAGGTGATTTTCACGTTAGAAGGGGCAACGGCTCCTGCGCCGGCACGCCCCAAGCACGTGCCGGTGGAGCATGTTTCCGGGCAGCATGCAGCGCGGCTTGCGTTTCAGGCCGCCATTCAGGCGGAAGGAAAAACCGAAGAGCAGGCTCTGCCTCCGGATCAGCCAGCGCAGAAGCTTCCCGCCTTCAGCATGCCCACGCAGTTAGACAAGGTAATCGGCGCCGGCCACAGCGAGCCGGTGCCGGCTGCGCCGCACGTTCGACGGCTATCTCGCGAATTGGGAATCGATATCCACGATGTGAAAGGCAAGGGGCCCGGAGGCCGCATCAGCGAAGACGACGTGAAAGCTCATTCCAAATCTTTGCTGACTTCTATTGCAGCCGCAGCCCAGGCGCCGCGCGGCGCCCAGTTCGCCCAGCCCGAACTGCCGGACTTCACAAGATGGGGCAAGACTGAGCGCGTTTCTATCCGTGGAGTTCGGCGGAAGACTGCTGAGCATCTGTGGCAAGCCTGGACCACGGTTCCCCATGTCACACAAAATGACAAAGCCGACATTACCGAGCTCGAGCAGTTGCGCGCGCGCTTCGCGCCTAAGGCCGAAGAAGCCGGCGGCAAAATGACCGTGACCGCGATCGCGCTGAAAGTCTGCGCCTCGGCGCTGAAGATCTTTCCGCAATTCAATGCCAGCATTGATCTGGCGAAGGACGAGATTATTTACAAGCAGTACGTGAATATTGGCGTAGCTGTGGATACGGAGCGCGGCCTGCTTGTGCCGGTGATTCGCGACGTGGATAAAAAGAATATTGTTGAGCTGGCCGCCGAACTGACGCAGTTATCGAAAAAAGCGCGCGAGAAAAAGTTGACGCTAAGCGACATGGAGGGCGGCACCTTCACCATCACGAACCTTGGTGGCATCGGCGGGACAGGATTTTCCCCGATCATTAACTACCCCGAGGTCGCAATCCTCGGATTGTCGCGCTCGAGCACGGAACCGGTTTGGTTGAACGGAAAATTCGAACCGCGCCTGGTGCTGCCGTTGTCGCTTTCGTATGATCATCGTTTGATCGACGGCGCCGATGCGGCGCGATTCTTACGCTGGATCGCGGAGGCGTTTGAGCAGCCGTTCTTGTTGTCAGTGCAAGGATAATCTCGAAGAAAGATAATCGCATACGCCATGAGCGAAAGCGGCGAGCAGTTCTACGTCTACGTCTATATCGATCCGCGCAACTTTCAGGCTTTCTACTACGGCAAAGGTCAGGGTTCTAGGCAATTTTCCCACCTGCTAGACAGCACTGACTGCGAAAAAACAACCAGGATTAACGAAATGCGAAAAGAAGGTCTGGAGCCGATAATACGAGTGGTAGCAAAGGGGCTGACCGAGGAACAAGCCCTGCTTGTGGAGAAGACGCTAATTTGGAGCTCTCGCGGGCTGTCGAATGTCGCAACTGGCCACTTCGGCGACAAGTTCAGGCCACTTAATACGTTGCATCGTAGACTCCCGGACTTCGATTACCGAAATCAAATCCACTACTTCAATGTTGGCGATGGCAAGCACCGATCCTGGGAAGACAATGTGAAGTACTGCTACTTGGGTGCTGGCCAAGGGAAGGCTTTCCGGGATGCGATACGCGGACTGCATCCTGGAGATATAGTTGTCGCCCGCTTGAACAAAGTAGGGTACGTCGGAATCGGCCGGGTGATGTCTGAGGCGACGCCCGCGAGAGACTTTAGGGTACCGAAATTCGCTGCCAGCGCGCAGGATTGTGGGAAACTCCTCGTTGATTTGGGGCTTAAACCCGCCATCAAGGACCACTTGATTGATGACATAAAGTGCGAATATATGGTTGCCGTGAAGTGGATTAGAACAGTAGGCCGGTCGAAAGGATACTGGGAGAAGAATGCGGGGCTTTTCGCACAGAGGGGAATTACGCGTGCCAGCCTTGCCAATCAGAGGAGAACGATTCAATTCGTGCAGCGTTGTTTTGGCGTCAATCTGGAAGAGCTGGCAAATGAGAACGAAGAAATTCTGTTTGAGGTGTAAAGGACCGCAATGACCAATACCTCTAATACTCGTATTGCAGTTGTCGGCGGCGGGCCGGGCGGATACGCGGCAGCATTCTTAGCCGCCGACCTCGGCCTGAAAGTCACCTTAATTGACAAAGAGATCAACCCGGGTGGGGTGTGCCTCTATCGCGGTTGCATCCCGTCAAAATCGCTCCTCCACGTTGCCAAGCTCATCGATGAATCCCGTCACGCCAAAGATTGGGGCATCGAATATGCGGATCCGAAGATCGACGTAGACCGTTTGCGCTCCTGGAAAGAAGGCGTGATCAAGAAGCTCACCGGCGGACTGGGGCAGCTTTCGAAACAGCGAAAGGTCGAATATATCCAGGGAACGGCCGGGTTCGAGAATTCGAATACTCTGCGGGTCAGCCGCGCCAATGGCGTTACGGATTCGCTGAGCTTCGACCGTGTCGTGATTGCGACCGGATCACGCCCAGCGATTATTCCTACGCTGAAGCTCGACACGCCGCGCATGATGGATTCGACTTCGGCACTGGATTTGAGAGATGTACCAGGCAGTTTGTTGGTCATTGGTGGTGGATACATTGGCCTGGAGCTAGGCACGGTTTACGCCGCGCTCGGCTCGAAGGTTTCTGTGGTCGAAATGCTCCCCGGCCTTTTGCCCGGGGCGGACCGCGATTTGGTGCTCCCTTTACACAAGCGTGTCGAGAAAAGTTTCGAGTCAATCATGCTGAATACGACGGTTTCTTCGGTGAAGTTGGAAGCCAACGGAATTCGCGTGACCTTTGATGGCGCCGAGGTCAAGGACAAAGAGAAAGTTTTTGACAAAGTGCTGGTTTCAGTCGGACGAAAACCAAATTCTGAGATTCCGGGGCTGGAGAAAACGCAGGTTAAAATCGGCCCGCGTGGATTCATTCAAGTCAACAAACAACTCCAGACGGATGATCCCGCGATTTACGCGATCGGCGACGTGGTCGGTGAGCCGATGCTCGCGCACAAGGCCATGCATGAAGGACGCACCGCGGCTGAGGCGATTGCGGGCCACAAAGTCGCGTTTGAGCCACATGCAATTCCAGCGGTCGTTTTCACCGATCCCGAAGTCGCCTGGGCAGGACTGACGGAAACCCAAGCCCAGAAAGACGGCCGCGAAGTCAAAGTTGCGCGCTTCCCTTGGGCTGCATCGGGACGCGCCACGACCATCGACCGAACTGAAGGTATGACCAAGCTGATCTTCGACCCGAAGACCGAGCGCGTGCTGGGCGTGGGAATCGTCGGCGTGAACGCGGGTGAGATGATTTCTGAGGGAGTGCTCGCGATCGAGATGGCCGCGACGGCGACCGACTTGGAGCTGACGATTCATCCCCATCCGACCTTATCGGAGACGGTCATGGAGTCGGCGGAGATGTTCTTCGGAACCAGCACGGATGTGTATCGGCCGAAGCGGTAGCTCGACAAATGAAAGCGCGGTTTCTGATCTCACTTCTGATCGGCTGCGCCAGCGGCTTGCTTTGCTGGCTCATCCACTTGGGTCCCGATCCCAACGATTTTGCCTGGTCGCTCCAGGCCACCCGGTTTCTGATATCTGGTCGTGATCCCTATGCTGCCGCTTTTTCCGCCGCTCGCGGCACCTATCCCATCACCGTCGCGCCGTTTGCTCTCCCATTTCTCTGGGCAGGGCCGCAGTTGGCCGGCGCGCTGTTTTTCGGTGTCAGTTCCGCCCTCTTGGCTTTCGGCCTGAGCCGCAGCAGTTATACTCGCTTGCTGATTTTTTGCGCGTTCCCCTACTGGATGGCCATGCTGTGTGTGCAGTGGTCCCCGCTGGTAATGGCCGCCGCGCTTTTCTCCTGGCTGCTGCCGGCGACGTTGGCGAAACCGCAAATCGGACTTCCCATAGGCCTGACGCACCTTAGCCGTTCGGGGGTCATCGCCAGCGCTGCCTTGGCGGTCGCCAGTTTATTGTGGATGCCCGATTGGCCAGTCCACTGGCTCTCCCATATCGACTGGCCCCATTTTGTGCCCATGTTCGTGTTGCCTTTGGGGCCGGCTTTGATTTTGGGCTTGTGGTGTCGCCGTGACCCGGACGCACATCTGCTTCTACTGACCTCGCTGACTCCTCAGCACTGGTTTTACGACAGTTTCATCCTCTGGTTGATTCCAAAATCGCGGCGCGAGATCCTTGCGACCTGTCTCCTTAGCTGGGGGGCGGGAGTGTGGCGTATTCTTCACACTCCCCGTACTCGTGCAGAATTTGGAGTGGCCGCCGTTGCTTGGATTTATTTGCCGATGTTGGCGATTGTGATATGGCGGTACGCCGCGGCTCGCTCCTGGTTGGGAAGCATCGAAGTCGCCGACACGTTTGCCGCGTCCAGCTATACTGAATAGCTCTCACACATCATGGAGGCATAACCGTGCGCCCACTTCTACCGTTGTTGTGCTTCGTTCTAATCCCAATGGTTCTCATCGCTCAGGAGACATCGATGCAAACTTCCGCCAAGACTTCTCAGGCCGATCAGCCCGCCTGGATGACTTCTTCGATCACCAAGATGGAAAGCGAACTGGTCGGCAAGTATGGCGAGCCGCAGCGAACCCGCGCCCAGCGCGGCCTGAAGCAAGTCTCGGAGTTTTGGCGAGCGGAAGACGGCGACGAGACCGTGTTTGAAGACTTTGTACGCACGAACTTTGCCGGTGATAACGCGACGCTCGACACCATGTTCGAACGTTATCAGCTCCTGCTCGAACAGCTCGGCGGCCACATGCACGAGATCAGCCGCGAGTTTCGCAATCAGCAGGACCTCGATCTCGGCCCGGTGCTGCCCTTCGACGAAATTTTTGGCGGATATGATCCCGGCGCGCACGTCATCGACGATTTCTTCAACAACAAGCTGGCGTTCATCGTTTTGTTGAATTTTCCCCTGACCACCCTCGACCAGCGCTTGCATGATGGTCCAAACTGGACGCGGCGTCAATGGGCGGAAGTTCGCCTCGCGGAGAACTTCGACAAGCGAGTTCCAGCGGATGTGAACCTGGCCATTGCCCAGGCGGCGTCGGATTCCGAGCAGTACATCGCGCAATACAACATCTGGATGTATCACCTCGTCGACGATAAAGGCCAGCGGCTGTTTCCACCGAAAATGCGTTTGTTGAGTCACTGGAATCTACGCGACGAGATAAAGGCCGACTATTCCGATGCGCAGAATGGACTGGCAAAGCAAAAAATGATTCAGCAGGTAATGGACCGAATCGTCACGCAGACGATCCCGCAGGTTGTGATCGACAACCCCAATGTCGACTGGAATCCTTATACCAATGAAGTCAAACCTGCAGCTGCCCACGATTCCGACGAAAAGGCTCAAAACAGCAAGCCGATCACCAATGCTCCCGAGCCCAACACGCGGTATGCCATGCTCTTCAAGGATTATCTCGCGGCAAGGAAGGCGGACCCGTACTCTCCGACCGCTCCCACACTCATGGCGCGGCGGTTTGACGAAGACCGCGAGATCCCCGAAGAGCGCGTGAAAGCGATGCTCGAGCAAGTGCTGACTTCACCTCTCGTAGCCCAGACGGGCAAGCTCATTGAAGCACGCCTCGGACGCCCGCTGCAGCCATTCGATGTCTGGTACAACGGTTTCCGTCCGGGGAGCAAATATAGCGAGGCGGAACTGGATGCTATGGTCGCCAAGCGCTATCCGGCGGCCGAGGCGTATCAGAAAGACATTCCGAATCTGCTGATGAAACTGGGATTCTCGCCGGAGAAGGCTCAGTATGTCGCAAATAATATTATCGTGGATCCGGCGCGTGGCTCGGGCCATGCCATGGGCGCAGAAATGCGCTCGGAGAAAGCTCATCTGCGTACGCGAGTGGAAAAAACCGGAATGAACTATAAGGGATTCAACATCGCGGTGCACGAAATGGGACACAACGTCGAGCAGACGTTTTCACTTAATGAAGTCGATTACACGCTATTGTCGGGTGTGCCCAACAATGCGTTCACGGAGGCGCTGGCGTTCGTGTTTCAAGGCCACGATCTCGAACTGCTTGGCCTGCCAGCGCCTGACGCCAGAGCTCAAGCAGAAAAAACGCTCAACGATTTCTGGGGAACGTACGAAATCGCCGGTGTCGGATTGGTCGACATCGGAGTCTGGCACTGGATGTACGACCATCCCAACGCCACGCCCGCGGAGTTGAACGCGGCGACCGTACAGCTGTCCAAGGAAATCTGGAACCGGTATTACGCGCCGGTATTTCACCAGAAAGACGTGGTGCTGCTCGGGATTTACTCACACATGATCAGTTACTTTTTGTATCTGCCGGATTATCCCGTGGGCCACATGATCGCCTTCCAGATTGAAGAGCAGATGAAGAAGGCGGGCGCGATCGGCCCCGAGTTCGAGCGCATGGCGCGGGAAGGCCGAGTGACGCCTGATTTGTGGATGATCAATGCGACGGAGAAACCAGTCGGCCCAGAAGCCCTGCTGGACGCGACACAGAAGGCGTTGTCGACGGCGAACACTAAGTAGTACGAGTACTTGCGCTTCGACTTGCAAACCACCAGCGCAAGAATAAATGCGTTGGCCAATAGACCATGATCGGCACGACAATCAAGTATCCGAGCAGATAGAGCGGCCCGGGCACGGCATGTTGCTCGCGATAAAAAAGTCCGCGGGCCCAATTCACATCGTATTGTGGACGCCAGAAATAATTGATGGGCACAACGACCCATGTCATCAAAGATTGCAACTTCCATCCCCGATTGTCATATCCGAGGCGCCATAGCGCCCAAAGCAGCAACGGAGGCGTGACCACATGGAACAAGCTGAGCAGCCGCACGATAAGCGGCAGATGCGGATCAAACATGTACTCCGTCCCGCCGATAATGTGCACGCCGCTTATGAGAGTGCCTATCAAATCGATCAGGTAGAGCGTTTGAAACAGCAATAGTCCCGTTGCCTGCGAGGAAAAAATCAGCGGGCTTTCGAGCCAAAGGGCAATTCCGATCAGAAGATTTCCCAGATCGCAGAAGTAGAGAAAATTCTGCGCCCCGTATTGATGCCAATAAATCGGCGCCCAAACCACCAGCCAGACGGTCCAGCCGATTTTTAGCCAAAGAGGAATTCGCATCGCGGCCATTGTAAGAGAGGCGACGATCCCTCCCAAATCAGGGCGGAGAAGCACATAAGTCGAATGACCTCCGTAACTTGAGTGCTTTCATCGCCGTACCTACGATTCCAGTATGAGCTACCGGGCCCTCTTATTCTGTCCTGACGAGAAAACGGCGCGCACCGTCACGCAAGTCCTTACTGAGCTTGATTTTAGCGTCGAGACCTCGGCCGAGCCATTTGCCGCGGTCAAGAAGCTGACCAGCGAGCACTTCGACGCGCTCGTGGTCGACAGCGACAACCAACAGAACGCGACCCTGCTGTTCAAGACCGCGCGCAATTCGGGCTCAAATCAGAACTCGCTCTCAGTCGCTATTGTCGAAGGCCAAAGCGGGGTAGCCAAAGCATTTCAGATCGGCGCCAATCTAGTTTTGACCAAGCCGATCAATGTCGAGCAGTCTAAAGGCACGATTCGAGTGGCACGCGGACTCCTACGAAAGACAGAAGCCGCAAAGGGACCGGCCGCGACTCCGGCGAGTGATCAGAATTTCGGCACCAGCTTTAACAACCGGGATTCCAGGACTCCAATTTCTGATCGGCCGGTTACGACCATGCCACCCAGTTTGATATCACCCCCTTCTGGGCCGGTCATTGCTTCACCAACCGCTCTTTTTGATGTGGAGAAAGAACCGATCCCCACGCCTGAACCGATGGAAGCGGCAGTGCTTGAATCCATGCCTGAGCCGATTGTGAGTAAACCGCCCGCAAGCCCCATCGGCGGCCCATCCGTATCCAAGACGTCTTCATGGCAACCGGTTTCTCAGCCCATGGCGCAGCCGATGGCAACAGCCCTGCAACATGCCGATCAGGCATTAGGAAAAACGAAGTCTGAGTCGCCAGTCGGACACGCGATTTTCAGTCATGCAGGTTCCGGCACAGCCGCTGCGGCAGCTCCCGCTCGCGAAGTCAGCAAGGTTGAGGAGGAAATCGAGGCCTTCGAAGCGACCGAGTTATCGAAAACGCCGATCGCGGCCGCTTCACCATCAGGCAGCCGAACCGGCCTGATCGCGGTGTTCGTGGTGGTCGCGGTGGCCGCAGCTGGGTATTACGGGTGGACCAAAATGCACTTGGGGGCTTCGTTCGTCAAAGCTAGCAAGCCCGCTCCGGTTGCCCAAGCTCTTGCCCCGGCCGTTACAACACAAACTGCGCCCTCCACTTCGTCCCCGGAACCTTATAGTGCTGTGGTTACGGCGACGCCGTTGCCGCGTACAGCTCCAGTGACTACGCCCGATGCGCCACCAGCCGCAGCAAAGAAAGCTGTCACCAGTATCTCGGTCGGCGACGTTAGCAAATCGGTGGCGAGCGTGCCGAGATCCGAGGTTCTGGTCGTGAATAATGGACCTGCGAAACCGGCATCGTCCCCGCCGACCACTCAGTCTGACACCGAGCCAGCGCCCGCGCCTTCTATCGTCTCATCGGGATCCGAAGCCAGCGCAGTTTCTGGATTAATGGAAATGCCTGCCAGCACGCCACAACCGGCGGCTCATACACTGCGAATCTCGCAGGGCGTTTCGCAAGGTCTGCTGGTCAAGAAAGTCGCACCCGTATATCCGCAACGCGCCCTAGCGATGAGCATTCAGGGCGCGGTTGAATTGCTAGCCACCATCAACAAGGACGGCAACGTTTCCGAGGTTAAGCTGCTCAGCGGCGATACTATGCTCGCCCGGGCCGCCATGGATGCGGTCAAGCAATGGAAGTATAAGCCCTACTATCTGGACGACAAGCCGCTGGAGATCCAGACACAGATTACGGTGAACTTCAAAGCGCCTTGAGTAGACTCCGGCTGCATCTGCAACGCGCGGAGCTTGTCTCTGCGCGTTTGTTTTTTTTATGCCATCGCTGGCAAAGAGCGCCTGAAATCCCACGCTATAATGTAAGGATGTCTGCCCGCTGAAGTTTCCATCTGAGGGTCGCCAGTGTTCAAAAGGGTGATTGACCGGGTTCTGGCTAAAAGCTAAGAGCTAGCAGCTAGACGCTTACATTCATGGATTTCAAACTCATCTGTGACTACAAACCGCGTGGGGACCAAGGCAAGGCGATTGAATCGCTGACTCGCGGTGTGTTCGACCGGGAACAACATCAGGTTTTGCTCGGGGTAACCGGATCTGGCAAGACTTATACGATGGCCAAAGTCATCGAGCAAGTCAATCGGCCAGCCCTGGTTATGGCCCATAACAAGACGTTGGCGGCCCAGCTGTATCACGAATTCAAGAGTTTTTTCCCGCACAACGCGGTCGAATATTTTGTCTCGTATTACGACTATTACCAGCCCGAAGCGTACGTTCCCGCGGCGGATCTTTACATCGAGAAAGAAGCCACCATCAATGACGAGTTGGACAAGCTGCGGCTTTCGGCAACGCGTTCATTATTTGAACGGCGCGATTGCCTGATTGTTGCCTCGGTCAGCGCGATCTATGGCTTGGGATCGCCGGAGGCGTATTACGGCATGATGTTGTTCCTGGAAAAAGGCCAGAAGATCAAGCGGGAAGACATCACCCGCAAGCTGGTCGACATTCTCTACGAGCGCACGGATGGCGATTTCCGGCGCGGAACTTTCCGTGTGCGCGGAGATGTCATCGAAGTTTTCCCTACTTATGACGACATGGCATATCGCATCGAACTGTTCGGCGATGAAGTTGATGCGCTCTCGCAGATCGATCCGTTGTTCGGAACGGTAAAGCAGAAATATGCTCGCTTGCCGATTTACCCGAAGACCCATTACGTCATGAAAGAGGAGACGCGGTCCCATGCAGTCCAGACCATCAAAGAAGAGCTCGCGTGGTGGGAAGCGGAACTGGAGAAGCAAGGACGCGTAGTTGAGGCGCAACGCGTGCATCAGCGCACAATGTATGACCTCGAAATGATCAAGTCGATGGGCTACTGCCATGGAATCGAAAATTACTCCCGGCATTTCACCGGGCGGCTGCCGGGCGAGCCTCCACCCACGTTGCTCGATTACTTTGCCCGCGATTATGTGATGTTCATCGACGAGTCGCATCAGACGGTACCACAGCTGCACGGCATGTATCATGGCGACCGCTCTCGTAAAGAGACGCTGGTCGAATATGGGTTTCGCTTGCCGTCGGCGCTCGACAATCGCCCGCTGACCTTTGAAGAGTTTGAGCACCGCACCAATCAGTTGATTTATGTTTCGGCGACGCCGGGACCGTATGAGCTGACGAAATCAGCGGGCGTGGTGATTGAACAGATTATTCGGCCGACAGGACTGGTCGATCCGCCGGTGGATGTGCGGCCCGTCAAAGGACAGATCGACGATCTGCTGCATGAGATTCGTGATCGCGTGGCTCGCGGCGAGCGCGTGTTGGTAACGACTCTGACCAAGCGTATGGCCGAAGACCTCGCCGAGTATTACAGCGAAGTTGGCGTGAAATGCCGCTATATGCATTCTGAGATCGAGACCCTGGAGCGCGTAAAAATCCTGCGCGACCTGCGCAAGGGTGAGTTCGATGTGCTGATCGGCATTAATCTACTGCGCGAGGGGCTGGATTTGCCGGAAGTTTCGCTGGTTGCGGTTTTGGATGCTGATAAAGAAGGCTTTTTGCGGTCTAGCGGATCGCTCATTCAGACCATCGGCCGCTGCGCCCGCAATTTGAATGGCCGCGCGATTCTTTACGCCGATCGCATGACCGACTCGATGAAGAAGGCGATGGGCGAGACCGACCGGCGGCGCGCGATCCAAGAAGCCTACAACGCGGCAAATGGAATTACACCGGAGTCGATTGTGCGGCCGCTGGAGATGTCGCTGGCGAGCATCGTCGAGGCCGATTACGCAGACTTGGCGAGCACAGAGGCTGAAGGGATTCCCGAATTCAAGTCGCAGGAAGAGCTGGATGTTTACGTTGGTAAGTTAGAAAGCGACATGCGGGAAGCAGCGAAGCGGTTTGAGTTTGAGAAAGCGGCGAAGTTGCGGGACCTGATCAAAGAGATGAGAACGAAAGAGTTTTTGTTCGCGTGAACAGGCTCAGAATGATTGAGCGCACCAATAGAATCCTAATCCTCTGTGTTGCGTTGGCGATTTCAGTTTTGGTGACGGGCGGGTGCGAATGGTTCCCCGAATCGACCTTTGAGCTCGCAAATGAGTCGAGGTTGCCAATATGGATTACTCTCCCGCCGGGACTAACGCGCCCAGACGTTTCGCTAACGATGAGCTACTACATTTGGCCATGGGGCAGGAGGGCGACATTTACATTGAGAGACAAGGACGGGCGCACGTTGGCAAAGATCCATGGGAAGGTAACGGGCTCAGAGCCTTTGCACCTTAAACACCCTCCGCCTGGATTTCCTGCCGGTTATCCGGCCTACGAAATAATCGCTGTAAATGGCAAAACCGAGATCATCGAACACAGGAAAATGGAGCCGATATTTTATGTGACGGATGACCCTGCTGTTTGGAGAGAACTCGGACAAAAGTAAGAGTGGGAGGGCAGGATGCCCATCGGGTCCGAATGATTTGCTTACCAACTGCAGATTCCTCGTCGCTGCGCTCCCCGGAATACCAAGTCGGGCACCTTAAAAGGTGCTATACTCCCCCTCATGTTGGACATCACGAAAGATATTCAGTCCCTGACTACCTTCCGCCGGCGATCGGGCGATTTCATCAAGCAGATCAAGAAAAGCAAGCGGCCGGTCGTCTTGACCGTCAACGGAAAGGCCGCTGCCGTCGTCCAAGACGCGGAGGCCTACCAGCACCTGCTGGATGTTGCCGCGAGAGCCGACGCCACTGAAGGTATCCGTCAGGGGCTAGAGGATGTAAAGAAGGGGCGGGTCCGCGCCGCCACAGAATTCTTCGAGGAATTCGAAGCCCAGCATGGCTTACGTCGTTAGGATCGCAGCGCGGGCTGAGCGCGACCTAGCATCGCTCTACCGACATATTCACGCTTCGGAATCGATCACAGCCGAGCGTTGGTACGCCGGAATGAGGCGGGCGATTCTCAGCCTTGCGGTGCGGCCAAATCGCTGTCCAATCACGCCCGAGAACAAACGACTCAGGCACCTGCTTTATGGTCACAAGCCTCACGTATATCGCGTGATCTATCGCGTCGACGGACGGCAACGACGGGTTGACATTCTCCATATCCGGCACAGCGCCCGGCGTCCGTTTTGGGGGAAAACACAGAGATATTCCCCTGAAGTAAATTGACATGGTTGTTTAGCAAGCGAATACTGGTGTTGGACAGAGTGCACAGCACCACGTGATTAATGGCTCCGGCTTTCGGAGCCATTCTTGCATGTGTGTCCCCTCCGAGCACCATTTCGTCCGATGCAATCCTAAAGAACAGACGATTCCTCACCGCTAAAGACGGGTTCGCAATGACAAGTTGGAAGGAATCTGCTCAACCGTCTTTCACTTCACCCTTGTCTGGTCCGTGATCCAATTCACCTCCCAGGTTTTGCCACCGTCATCGGAGAAGGATTGCTCGAAGTGTGGCGCGTCGGTATCCAGCTTCGTCCAGTCGAACCTGATCAGGATGGTTTTGCCGTTGATCGTGTCCTGGGCGAAAAACTGGCCGTGCCCGTCTTTGAACTCGCCAACCTGCGGCGGATCGAGAATGCCAATCTTGCGGTTCGCCCAGTACAAGCGCCATTGATGGGAGCTCGGATTGTAGACACGCAAAGTAAGACCTGTGATGTGGCCGGTGGGACCGTCAAGTTCGATCGTGTCGAGGTCAGCGCCGCCGTCCCAGACCTTGTAGCATTCGCCCGCGCCCTCGAACTCCACCCACTGATTGGAACCGGTCAAAGGATTCATGCGGCGCTTCAGGTGATATTTCCATTTGCCGAGCAAAGGATCGAAGTCGTGTTGACCATCGCGCTCGCTGACGGCGGATTGAGCTACACCAGCGGCATTTGGGCTTTGCTGCGCGAGCACCTGAACAGGTCGAAACACCACAGCGAAAGCACACACCAGGAAAGAAATAAGAATGTGTCGGATGTTCATCACTACCTCCTGTGATTGGCAGTTAAGGTCACCACGCGGAAAAACATAGATCAATGAGGCAGCGAATGTGCGAAAGCGGAGTAAAAATAAGTAAAAAGTTGTGAAGAGGAAAAGCGAATCAACGGCAGGACGAAGATCTTGAAAACTACCAGCCCGCGGCCACGCTGCGCGGAGTCTCTTCTTTTGCGGCTTGCAGGCTCACGACCTTGAGCTCTTTTTCCAAGGAAGAAAACCGTTGCAGAATTTCGTGCATACGCAACGACATGTGACGAATGGTTTCAATCTGTGAGCGTACGCCTGCAGAAAGCGTGCCCGGTTCCAGGAGCAACAACTCGGAATTGCCAAGAACCGAAGTCAAAGCGTTGTTCAGGCTGTGCCGCATATCGAGCATGTAGCGGCCCAAAGTCGCCTGCGATTCAAGCTGGGCGTTGGTTTGTTCCGCGCGGCCGGCGCGAGCTTCGGCATTGGCGCGTTGCAAAGCCTCGCGCGCCAGCAGAATCAGCGTATCCACCCAATTACCGTCTTTTTGCCACGCAAGAGCTCCCGGCCAGCGATGGTGAACTATCTGCAGCGTAACTTCGTCGTCGGCCAGGAATAGAACCCGCTTGCCGGCAGCCTCCATCGCTTCCAAAACTACGGAGAGCGCTTGCGAGCGAATTGCCCCGGCGATCGCCAACTGAAAACTTCCCGGATCGAAGGCGAGAGAGACATCCGTGCTCATCAAGGTAAAGCAGGGCAGGTTGCGCTCCGACTGCCATCGGCTGGTCACGAGACGCGAAAATTCCGGATCGTCAGAAATGATTAATACGGTGGCCTGGTCCACGATTCTTTCTCATCTCACTGGCGTGCTTACTTCTGGTTATTGTCGCTCTCCACTCCGCTTTCGCTCCAACCCGGCGTGTGAGCCGAAACTTCGAACTCCGGCACTTCGGCGGAAGCAACTGACCCTGCACCGGCCGCTGCAGCGGCAGCGCGCGGTGAAGCTTCTGCAATTTGTCCCGTCCGCGACAATGCCGCTTCGACCGAAGCCCGCAGATCGACCAACATTCGCAGCGGTTGTCCGGAAGAATATTCGGCATGGAACATTACCCGCCAGGACTGGCAAATCATGCGCAAGCGGGAAATCGGCTCATCCGCCGAAAACTGCGCCCGACGGCAATCCAGCGTGCTTACGCCACGCGTCTCGAGTTCCCGGAGGCCGTCGAGAATGCTATTGAGGTCCTGATGCATGAGCCGGAAGAAAACCCGGCGCATCAGAAAACTAAAGCGAGCAAATGCCACCATCGCGGTGGGCAAAAAGTAGTTTTCGTTCGTCGAAGCTTTCAGCTCTCTTCCCTTTTCCAGGATGTGACTGGTGAGCAGCTCGTTTAGGCTTTTGCAACCGTTGGCTTCGCCAATCAATTCATCGAGTGGCTTGAGCCAAGCCGGAAGGTCGCGATCAACCGAGCCCAATACCGGCTCTAGCGTTTGGGCGACATAAGCCATGTCGACATCGGAGTCTTCCAGACGAGAAGGCGCAGCGTGAGAAAAATATTGGACCAGCAGGAAATCGATCTTGTCGCGATCGGAACCGCTGTGCTGCTCTTTATGCAAATGATGTAGCAGCAGAAGCCGCAGCGCTTCGTCGCTGGCTAACGTTGTCGTCTGCAGGAATTGGCGTAGCTGATGGACCTGAATTTTCTGGTCGACATCGCAGAACCATTGCCGCGCCTGGACAATCGATTCCTCTGGAGGGGCTTCGACGCCCGTCTCAAGGTCGGTGCAGGACGGCGTTTCAATGACGAATTCTCGCGCCACGGCGGCGTAGAGAGGGTAGAGTTGGCGGGCGTTCTGCCACTCGTTGTGCAGTTCGTTCAGTTGCGATGAAGGAGTCATGATTTCACGATCCAATTGGCAACCTCGCGGGTAAAGCGGGCCGCCACCGCCGCATGGCCGCCATTATATTGCAGCGCGACCACGCAGGCTTCGGTATCGAGGGTGCCATCTGAGTTACGCAGGCGCAGCTTGTCGGCGAACTCCAGCGGCAAGCTCGAGGCAAAGAGAACCTCGTGCGCCGTTCCGAATTCGATGACCGTGGTTTCGCTGATGGTGTTGCTGGCCGTGCCAAGACGGGTGAGGCGGACCGGAATCCGCACTTGAATGGCGGTCGGGAAGAACTGTGCCAACTTGCGAGTGGAGCTCTCCCGATTCGACGAAGCAGGCGCTGTGGCTGGTTTTGACACTACTTGCCCCAAGTTCACGCGATGCGGCCTGGAGTCCCGACTCTGCCGGTTAGCACGGGCCCGGGCGTCCGGGCCGCATCTGCACAACGATGAGTGCACGGGAGAGGCCAAAGGCGGACCTGTCGTTACGAAAGCGCAGTCTTAAATCTCAATGAGATACGGGTATACATAATCGACGAGAGGTGGTCAGGCGTCCAAACCGCGTCTCAGATTGAAACGGCGTCTCACGTTTGACGACTTCCTCCCGATAGTTTCCGCCGATATCGGGCCGCTACAACTGTGCTCCCGCGGCGGCTTGACCCGCTAGAAGGAATGTCTTTGGATATTTGCCTTCGCCGCACAGTTTGAACGATCCAAAATCCTTATACCACTTGCCCTCCGGCACTAGCGGGCGCGACTCGATCCAGATCCGCAGCCGGTTCAAGTCAGCAAGACTGATTTTCCGGTCGCGCATTCGTTCAGCCAGATGTTCGCGCAGCGGCGCCGGCAATCGCGACCAGGTCTCGATTTGCGGCATTCATTCACCGAACATAAGCCGTCCGAGTTCATCGCCTAATCGTTTAGCCTCGGTGGCATCGGTCGAGGCCCGGAACCGTTCCGCCAATTCGAAGAAGGCCTTTTCCTTCTGGCGTTGCGCCTCGATTCCATCCTCGATGAGTTCAACCAACACGCGGTTATCGCTTAAGCGGCGGCGTTTTGCCAGACGATCCACCTGTTGGGCGACTTTTGCGGGTAGGGTTACGCTGCGGCGAACCTGCTTTGCAGTCGGCATGCCACCATGATACACCACTATGGTGCATTTTGGTGCCAGAGAAGAGATTATGGTCGCACCTCACCCGCCTCAGGGTTTGAATGGTGATTGAACGATCTCAAAGACGACACCACAGCCGCCATCACAGAAGGTGCCCATGCCACCAAATTGGGCCGTCCCGTACAGGTTGCCGGCCTGGTCCTCGACAAGCCCGGCCACGGGACTATAGCCATCCGTGCAATTGGTCTGCGAACAGAAGCTGTAGAGTACAGTCTCGGCGGGGGCAGATACAATCTTGAAGACCGTACCGTAGTAGTCGATGCCAGATAGTCCGTAGCGAGAGGCAGTGCCGTAGAGCGCGCCGCGTTTCGAGTCGACAACAACCCCTGCCACAGGATAGCCTCCACTTTCGCTGGCCAAGGAAAATGTGTATTCGCCGCCTTTTGGGGTCAGCCGAAAAACTCCCCCTACCTCGCCCGTCCCCCCACCCGCGACAGTACTGTAGAGATTGCCGCGTGGGTCGAAACTCACGGTACCGAACGGGCTGCCGCCTTGCTCCCCGCCGCGAAACGCGTACAAGACGGTTTCAGCCCAGCCATTTTCGGCGGGAGCAAGCTCGTAGACGGTTCCTGAGCCGACGGACTTAGGCGCGCCGCCCATGCTCGTTGTGCCATAGAGGCTGCCGGCTTTATCGCGGGTCACGCCCGCTTGCGGACCTGCCCCATCTGGGCAGGCATTCCCCTGCCCCAGAGAGCAGAAATTATAAAGAACAGTTTCCGTCCATCCGTTTGCGCCTGGAGACAACTCAAAGACCACTCCTTGATCGGGATACGCGATCGAGTGACCCGACCCACCGTTCGTGGTGGTCCCATACAAGTTCCCCGAAGCGTCGAGGACTAACTGGCTTAGTGGAAGGCTCCCGTCGAGGCACTGATTATTCACTTCATTGCTGCAGAAGTTATAAAGCACAGTTTCCGTCCAAGGGCTGCCGGGGACCAGTGGGGGAGATATTTTGAATACAGTCCCGCATCCGGACAAGTCAGGTGGACAATTCGGTGAGCCACCTTTCTCAGTAGTGCCGTAGAGATCCCCTGCGGAGTCCAGCACGAGGCCTGCTGAGGGAAGGTAGCCGTCAAGACATCGCACACCCAACTTATCGCTGCAGAAGTCGTAAAGGATGGTCTCGCTCCAATTCCCGTTTGTCCCTGGCGAAAGTTCGAACACGGTGCCTCCGCCGGCTGCACCGCCATATAAGGTCGTGCCGTAAATATTCCCCGCCTGGTCAAAAACAAGATCAGCAACTGGATTCTCTCCGTCGGGGAAACCCTCAAAGCTATACAGGACCTTGTACTGTTGCCCCGCGGCGAGGCTGCAGGTCACAAGCAATGCCGCAATGCAAAGGACGGTCCTGTTCATGCCGTTTCTGCAAAAAGCCAAACCATTCTAACCCGGCTCAGGCAATTGCTGAACAGGCTGAAAGTCCCTAGTTTTTTGTCGGAATCAGAAATTGGCTATTGCAGCGTCTGGCTGGTGGTCGCCAATCCATGGCCGCCGATGTTGTAGCGCTTCAACTTGCGGTAAAGCGTGGCCCGGCTGATGCCGAGCATACGACCGGCAAGCGTCTTGTCCCCTTTCACCTGCTCAAAGACGCGTTGAATCGTGGTGCGCTCGATGTCTTCTAGGTCGGTGGAATTCAAACCCTCGGTGTGCGAAAAGGCCGCCCCATCGGACGGTGAGGAGGACGCGATGCTGTTGGGCAAGTCACTGACATCAATCGTTCGGCGGTCACCCAAGGCAACCGCACGCTCGATGCAGTTTTCCAACTCGCGGACGTTACCCGGCCAATCGTACTGCAGCAGAGATTTCATGGCCGTACTGGTCACTTGAATCGCGCTGCCAGGAGCATAGCGATCCAGGAACCAGTGCACCAGCATGGGAATGTCGGAACGGCGCTCGCGCAACGCCGGCAAATGAACGGTGACCACGTTCAATCGGAAATAGAGATCCTTGCGAAAAGTTCCAGCGCGATACTCGGCCTCGAGATTGCGATTGCTGGCGGCAATTACGCGGACTTCGACTTTGATTTTTTGATTGCTGCCGACCGGGCGAATTTCTTTTTCCTGCAGAACGCGAAGCAGCTTGGCCTGTAGTTCGAGCGGCAACTCTCCCACTTCATCAAGAAAGATGGTGCCCCCACTCGCCGCCTGGAACAATCCCGCTTTTGACTTCAATGCGCCAGTGAACGCCCCTTTTTCGTAGCCAAAAAGCTCGCTCTCGATCAGCGTAGGAACGAGCGACCCACAGTCGACCGCTACAAAGGGACGGCTGGCAAAGGTGCCGCGAAAATGAATGGCACGCGCAACGAGTTCTTTGCCTGTACCGCTCTCTCCGGTGATCAGCACAGGCGTGCGGGTGTCCTTCAGCCGCCAGACCATGCGCAAAACATCCTGAATTTTCGCCGAAGAGCCGACGATGCCGTGCAGGTCGCTTTCGGTATCAACCCGATCGCGCAGGAACTGGTTCTCCTCGACTAAACGAACTTTTTCTGCCATGCGGCGTAGAAATAGACGCAACTCCTCCAGCGGCGAAAACGGCTTGCTGATGTAGTCATAGGCGCCGAGTTTCATGGCTTGCACAGCGGTTTCAATCGATCCGTGACCGGTCATGACCGCAACTTCCGTGTGCGGAGATTGCTTCTTCACTCTCTCCAGAAATTCGAGCCCAGTCATGTTGGGCATGACCAGATCGGTCAGCACCATATGAACGGGATGGGTTTCCAGCAAGGCGAGCGCCGTTTCACCGCTGTTCGCTTCCATGCAAGTGAAGCCCAGTCCTTCGCCAACGGTCATGCAAAGTTTGCGAATGCTCTGCTCGTCGTCGACGACTAATAATCGGATTCTCAGTTCTTCACTCACGCTTTCCCCATGATTTGCTCTACGACGGCAATGAACTGCTGTACGCGAAAAGGCTTTTCTACGCAGGGTGCCCCGGTTTCGCGCAATGTGGCGGCGGTGTCCTCATTGGCGATATCCCCCGTGATGAACACAATGCGCGAAGCCAACTCCGGCCGGTGTTGCATCAGCCATGCGTACACATCCGCGCCATTTACGCCACCGGGAGTGCGCATATCCGAAACTACTCCGAGAAAGTTTCCTGATCGCAACAATTCCAGCCCCTCTGCGCCGGATTGCGCACACACCACGCTGTATCCATTTCGTTCCAGGGCTGCCTGCACGTAGGCCATGACTGCAGACTCGTCCTCAATCAAGAGGACGGGCAGAGGAGCCGGCTTGACAGCAGGAAGGGTCATGGCGGTGTCACCCCAGCCGCAGCGCCAACCGAAACTTCCTCGGCCACTGCGGGCAGGCGCACAATGAATGTTGCGCCTTCGCCATCGGCATTGTTGTGGCAAGTAATTTCGCCGCCATGCTCACGGACGATTCCGTAGCAGATGCTCAAGCCGAGGCCGGTTCCCTTCCCAATTTCCTTCGTAGTGAAAAACGGATCGAAAATGCGGTCAGGGTGCTTGATGCCATGCCCGTTGTCGCGGAATGTCATCTCCACCGCGCTGCCCAGGTTCACAGTGCGTAACACAATGCGGGCGGGCCTGCCAGTGTCGCGCACCGCATCGTAGGCGTTGTTCAAGATGTTCAGAAAGACGGTCTGCAGTTGGTGAGCATCGCCCATGACCTGGCGGAGAGCGTCGTCCAATTGTTCGATGACTTCTACTCCGCGGCTATGGAAATCGTAAGCGCGTAACTGCACGGTCCTGCGCAAGATCGCATTGACCTGCACCAGTTTGCGTTGCGGCGGCATCTGGCGGGCAAAGCTCAGCAGATTTTGCACGATCTGCTTGGTACGTTGTGCCTCCTGCAGAATCACGCGCAAATCTTTGCGGGCATTTTCTGGGATATCGGGATTATCCATAAGCAGGTCGGCAAATCCCAGAACTGCAGTGAGAGGATTATTGACTTCATGGGCAACGCCGGATACCAATTCGCCGACAGCGGCGAGCTTCTCCGCCTGCATCAGCTTCGCCTGTAATGTCGCTCGATCGGTAACATCGCTCATGACCACGACAATACTGGCGACTCGGCCCTGATCATCGCGCACCGGGCTGAGATTGGCGGAAAATTGCCCGACGCGGCCTTCGTCGCGCACAATCTGCAGTTCAAGGTTATCGACCTGCTGGCCGGCGAGGGTGGCTGAAAATGCATCCGCTAATGCCTGCCGATGCTGTGACGCCACCAGTCGTTCGAGCAATCTGCCTAGGAGCTGATTCTGTTGGTAGCCCATCTCGTACCAGCGCCGGTTGGCATAACTGATCAGTCCACCGGTGTCGGCGACTAGAATCAGGCTCTGAGTGTTATTCAGAATCTTGTCGGAGAAATCGCGCTCGCGCTGCAGTTCCGACTGAAAGGTTCGGATGCCGCTGATGTCGAGCATGACGCCGCGGCATTGCACCATCCGCTGATGCGCATCGCGCACGGCAAATGCGTTGACCAGCACGACGACGGGGGAGCCATCGCGGCGGCGCAGGTTTTGTTCATAATTCCGGACTGCTCCGTGTTCGGACATCTCCTCAGCAAAATCGTCGAATCGCTCCCGCGAAAAGAATATTTGACTTGGGATGTCCACCTGCAAAAGTTCGTCTCGGCTGCTATAACCCAGCATCCGCACCAGCGCATCATTGACTTCGACAAATCGCCCCTCGGCGGTCGAGAAAAAAACGCCTTCTTGAATATTGTCGAACAGTTCTCGATAGCGGCGCTCGGCCTCGCGGCGGTCGGTAATGTCTTTGAGAACATGCACCGTCTGCAGACCTTCGCTGTTGGCGGCGTGAACGCGCGATGTAGACACAAGGTAGGTGCGATCCAACATGGGAAGCACGTACTCATCAGAGCCACCCGAGCGGGAACGGCAAAACGGGCAGCTATCCATGGCGACTTCATTCTCGGTCGTCAGCAAACCCCACATCTTTAGGCCGATCAAAGCTTGTGGTTCAGCTCCGATGAAATCCGCGAGGGAACGATTTACGCGCAGAACCTGGTCCGATGGATCGTGCGCGACAATGAAATCGGAGATGGCATCGAAGATTTCCACCCAATGCCGGTTCGCCCTTTCGGTGCGCGTGAAAAGCTGGACATTTTCCAAAGCAACCGACGCATGAGCGGCAATCGCCTGCAGAAGTTGTTCGCCGCTTGCGTCCAGAGGATGCCCGAGATTTCCCAGACATAAGACACCAACAAGTTCTTCGGACGCGGATCGCAGGCGAACCAGGCAAAGATCGTCCCACCCAAGGAGGGAAGCTAGTTCAGAGTTAAACAGTTCTGCGGCGGTTCCGCAGATTACGGTCTCTTGCCGAGTCACAAGCAATGACTTGATGGCGCGGTTCAAATGGGTCCGCAAGGCTGCTTGCTGATCCTGCGCCGGCGGAATTCCGTGCGTTGCGAGAATATCCAGGACGGAATCGTGCTTGAGGGCTAATGCAGCTACGGGCGCTGCCATCAGATCCGCAGCCCGGCTAATAAAACTGTTGGCAAAGTCCCGCAACCGCAAATGAGAACTGAGTTCGCGCGAGAGCTCCATCAGTAATTCAGCACGCCGATGCTGCTCACGGGAAACCTCGGCCAAGCGATTCGATTCCAACAGGCTGCCCAGTTGGCCGGCTAAGATGGTGGCTTTCGCCGCCAAGTCAGGAGTAAAGAAATCAGGCTGCGAGGTATGGAGAAAAACCGCCGCGCCAATCACCTCGTTCGCAACCACCAGCGGAGCCGCCATCAACGACGTGGCGTGAAACTCATTGGCAATGGGGTAGAGCGACGGGTCAGGACAACTCAAGTAGACGGTCTTGTGTTGCCGAACAGCGTCCGCTGCCACCGCGCTTTCATTCGCCTTTAAGCGCCGGCCAGGAAAGGTCTCTGCCAGCAAGCCGTCGGCTTCCGCGCCAATCAGTTCTTCTGAAGAGAGCAAGCGCCAGAAATAGGCTCCATCCACTTGGAAAAATTGGCGCGTGGTGCGGCAAAACAATTGGATGAGCGAAGGCGACGCCAGTCCGGAGGCCGCTGCCTCGGAAATCTGCAGCAGCAAGTCCTGGAAAGCGTCTTCTGGGCGCTTCGCCGTATTCGGCAGAACCGTCAAATTTCCGCTACGCGAGCTCAGAGAGCCACCGCCCGCTACTTCTAGCACAAGTAGCTGAATATATGGGGAAAATAGTCCTCGATCTCAATTTGAGTCAAGAAAGAAAGCATTTCGGAGTGCCGAATTGAGAAATTCTCACCCAGAATGATCGTCTCAAGTTGAGAGGTACGACCTAGCGATGAGACTGAAAGCTTAGGCGCCGGCAGGTTCCCGCGCGTCTTGCTAGGTAATCTAAACCGCTGATTCTAAACATTATCCATTATGTTACGAACGATTGCAGAGAGCCTGCACGATGGCAGCGGGGGTGCACCTTTGGCCGAGGGCTAGCTCGCCTGGGAGCAAAGTTGTGTCTTTCGAAAAAATGAGGAGACGAAGTGCGATGGGACTTTTGGCCTTGAGCCTAGCGACCCACGGTGTTTCGCTCGTTGCTTTCGCCGAGAATCCGGCGACGGCCGAAAACGAGCTTACCCGCAAAGTCAAAACTAAAGTACCTCCGAATTATCCAGATCTGGCGCGACGGATGAATATTCGCGGTACGGTAAGAGTATTCGTCATAGTTTCCCCCAACGGCACGATTAAGGAAGTAAAGGCAGTCGGAGGCAATCCCATCCTCGTCGACTCTGCCATCGATGCATTGAAGAAGTGGAAGTTCGAACCAGCCCAGGAAGAGTCGACAGGAGTTGTGGAGTTTCATTTCCAAGACTTGCGATGACGCTGTCTAGTTTACGCGGATGGTGGTTTTCAGTCACTGCGCTTTAGCGGAGGAATGGTAATGACGATTGGCAAGAAACTCTATTTGAATTTCGGCGCAGTCCTTGCGATGGTCGTCGTGCTGTTCCTGGTCAATCTTGTCGCGGTTCAGCGGGAACACAGCGCTAAAGCGGCAGCCTCGCAAGCTCTCAAGATGGCGGAAACTACCGACAAGATCCGCTTCCAGATGATGCAGAACCGCCTCTACCTGAGCAACTATCTTCTGAGTGGAGATACGCGCGAGGTCGAGCGCCTGAACGAAGGCATCCGGATCCTTGGCGATGCGCTGCAGACCGCCCAAGGCCTGTCTAACTCGGAGCAGCAAAAAAATGCGCTCTCGAAAGTCGAAGCCACAGAGCAGGCTTGGTCGCGTGAATTTGCCGCGCCCCTTATGGAGAAACGCAAAGACGTTGACAGCGGCAATGCCACGGTCGCTGAACTCCAAATTTTCTACTTGCAGAAGGACGCTTCTTCCTGGGTAAAAAATGCCACTGAGTTTTTGGAGATGGCGGACCAGGAAAACACCAAAGTTCTGGAAGTGCGAAGGAAATCCGACGAGACCGCAGCCACCGCGACCGTCGTCATTGCGTTGATCAGCACCCTGATGGCGCTGGCTCTCGGTTTGATGATTGCCTGGTCGAGCGCAAACTCAATTACCGAGCCATTGCGTAAGTTGATGTCGGTTGCGCGCCAAATCGCTAATGCCGGCGACCTTGAGCACGAAATCGAGATTAATCGCAAAGATGAGATTGGAGAACTGTCCCGTAACTTCAACAGCATGGTTACCTACCTCAAGGAGATGGCGACCGTTTCGGAGGCGATCGCAGGTGGCAACCTGAGCGTTGAAGTTCAACCGCGTTCAAAAAATGACATGCTGGGCAACGCCTTCGCCCGCATGGTGCAAGGCCTGTACAGCCTGGTGCGCAGCGTGCGCGATGCTGCGTCGCAAGTAGCCAGTGCCTCAACCCAAGTCGCCCGTGCTTCCGATGAGTCGGCCAAAATCAGCCTGCAAACTTCTTCCGCCATCGATGAAGTCACCAGCACCATGCACGAAATGAGCGTCAACGTGCAGAACATGGTGAAGAGCACGCAGGTCCAAGCTTCCAGCGTGAGTGAGACTTCGGCATCGATCGACCAGATGGTGGCTTCCATTCAGCGCGTAGCCGACACCGCTAAAGTCCTGCTCGACATCTCCAATCGCTCGCGGGAAGAGGTCCACAGCGGCATTTCCACCATGGAGAAGGCAACCGACGGCCTGAATCGCATTAACGGAACGATTCAATCGTCGGGAGAGATTATTGGCGTCCTAGGACAGCGTGCGGACGACATCGGAAAGATTATCGAAGTGATTGACGATCTGGCGGAACAGACCAACCTGCTCGCTCTCAATGCTGCAATCGAAGCGGCCCGCGCCGGTGAGCACGGACTAGGTTTCGCAGTGGTCGCCGACGAAGTCCGCAAATTGGCCGAAAAATCCGCGCAATCTACGAAGGAAATTTCCGAGCTCATTCAAAGCATTCAAAAGGAAGCCCGCAAGGCAGTCGAAAACATGAACCGCAGCACGGGCATCGTGAACGAAGGCCTGGGACTCGGACAGGAACTCAGCACGGCGCTGCGCAAGATTTCGAATGTGGTCACCGAAGTTTATAAGTTCGCCCAGGAGATCGGCGCGGCCACCAACGAACAATCCCACGGCTCATCGCAAATCGCGCGCGCTACCACTCGTTTGAACGAAATCACCCACGAGATCAACTCGGCCGTAGAAGAGCAGGCGTCGGGCGCCCACGCCGTGGTCAAGGCGATGGAGCGCATGCGCGAATTGGTTCAGCAGACCACTTCTGGTTCGACTGAACTGGCGGCATCTTCCGAGCAAATGTCCAAGATGTCGCGTGGCCTGCTCGATTCCATGGATCGATTTGCGCTGGAGCAAACGGCGCGCACCCCTGGATATCTCCCCGACAAAGGAAAGGCCGCCCGCCAAGCTGCCGCGGGCAATTAGCGAGACTGAAGCCGAATCATGAACCGAGAACTGCACATTGTCGGCTTTAAGATCGGGCGCGAGACCTATGGCGTGCCCATCACCTCGCTGCACGAAATCGTTCGCGTGCCGGAGATTACCGCTGTGCCGGACGCCCCGGAATATGTGGAAGGAGTAATCAACCTCCGCGGAAAAATTGTGTCGGTGATGGATTTGCGCAAGCGGCTCGGAGAGAAACAAGTCACACCTAGCCGGCGTAACCGCATTCTAGTGTTGGAACATCGCGGCAAGCTGAATGGGTTAATCGTGGACTCGGCCTCCGAAGTACTCAAGATTCCCTCCTCCGACGTTGAACCATCGCCGACCGACCTTCTGGAAGGCGGACTGAAATGCGTGACCGGCTTGGGTAAGTACAAGGGCCGGCTGATCGTGTTACTGGATATGGCGAGGGTGCTCGATTCTCATTCCCTCGCGACCGGAACTACTCCGGGCAGCGAGTCGGCGCCCGTGGGCAAAACAGAAACCGCTCGTGCAGCAACGGCAAAATAGCATGGAGGAACGGTAGAAAAAATTCATGGCCAGCCCCGCCTTACAAGTGCAATTGAGTGAGGCCGAACTGAAATTGCTGCAGGCCCTGGTTTATCAGGAATGCGGCATGTTTTTCGATTCGCGTCGCGCCCATTTTCTGCAAGATCGCGTGCAGCGCCGGCTCCGAGAGTGCCGTCTGGACTCCTTCTACAGCTATTACAGCCTGCTCATCAGCAAAGAAGGAAAAAACGAACTTTCCCGGCTTCTGGAGAATTTAACCGTCAACGAGACCAGTTTTTTCCGCAATAAGGCGCAGTTGGACCTGTTTCATAAGCACGTTCTCGACGAAATGTTGCGTCGCAAACAGGAGCGAGGCGAATTCTCGATGCGAATGTGGAGCGCTGGCTGCTCTACCGGCCAGGAAGCTTACACCATGGCGATGTTGTCTTGTGATGCCCTCTCTTACCACGTATTGCGGAATCCCAATGGCTTCGAAATACCGTCGCCGAAGCCGATGGTTGCCGTTCCGTGGAGGATGGAAATTCTAGCCAGCGACATCAGCTACGCCGTGCTGCAAGCTGGCCAGGAGGGCATCTACTCCGAGACCCAGATGGCTCCAGTCGATTACTGCTATCGCTTGCGATACTTCGATAAAGTCGGCGACCGTTACGCAGTAAAGAAAGCGCTCAAAGAAATCGTTCACTTCGACTTCCATAATCTGAAGACCGAGTATTTGCCACAGCGGAACGACGTGATCTTCTGCCGCAACGTCATGATGTACTTTGACGAGGCCGAGCAGAAACGCCTCGTAGAGAAATTTGCCCGCTGCCTGAATCCGGGCGGTTATCTCTTTGTTGGACACGCCGAAACCCTGCTTGGACTGACAGACAAGTTCAACATGATTTACCGCGATATCGGAACGGCCTACCAAAAAATCGAGGTGAGCGATTGAGCCGTACCCCGGACAATCCCGGCGCGGAATTGCGCGAGCTTTTCTTTGAGACGGCGCAGGAGTTGCTGCAATCGCTCAATGAGGAAGCCCTCAAGCTCGAGAAACAGCCGGGCGATGCAGAAACAGTACGCTGCATCCGCCGTGTCGTGCACACCCTCAAAGGGGACGCGGCCGCGGTTGGCTTCCGCGAACTGAGCGAATTCGCTCACGAACTGGAAGACGCTCTCGCGATGGAAACCGCAGCGGCGCACCAGTCGCTGGCCGAAATCGTATTTCAGACGGCCGATCTGTTCGACGGAATGCTCAGCGCTTATCGCAACCAAAGTAAGTTGCCTTCCACGGCCGGGTTGCGGAAGCGAATTCAAGAGTTAAGCGGAACCCCCAAGAGTCGAAAGCCGCGGCGCAAAAAGTCCGACCCATCCCGGCCCCCGCAAATCGCATGGACCGACGCCGAGAAGCTTGCCATGCAGCAGGCGGCCGAAAGTGGATTGACAGTTTTTCAGGTCCAGGTAACCATCGATGCCGATTGCGCCATGCCAATCGCGGCGCGGCAATTGGTCCGCAAAGCTTTGAGCGAGGCCGGAACTGTTCTTGCGTCGCGGCCGGAGCAGGATTCGACCCAAGCCACGAAACAGTTCGACGTACTCTTAGCGAGCCGGCAGACCAGCGAGCAGTTGGCGGCAAAGTGCCGCATTCCCACGGTTGTCGGGACCACCAAGATTGAGGCCTTGCCCGTCGAGGTATGCAAAGAAGTCCCTTTCGCAACCGCAGAACCACTTGCATCTAACGCAGCTTCGGAACCGGAAAAAGACTCGGTTGATGCAGCGCCGGAAACCTTTGCCGGGGAGAGCGATACTCCGGTAAAACGCTCCACGACGACACCAGAGAATATTCTGCGGGTCGATGCCGAGCGCATCGATATCGTCCTCAACCTTGTGGGCGAGTTGATCATCGGGAAGTCGATGCTGCAACAAGCCGTGACAGAATTCAGCCGCCGGCACCCGAAAGATGCGTTGCGCGGCCGGTTTGCCGATGCCATGGCCTTTCAAGCCCGCGTGTTGGGCGATCTGCAACGTTCCGTGATGAAGGTTCGGATGGTCCCCGTCGAGCAACTCTTCCGCCGTTTCCCGCGAATGGTGAGGGACGTGGCGCGGCAATGTGGCAAGGAAGTGCAGTTGGTGGTCAGCGGAGAAGATACCGATCTCGATAAAGGTCTTCTCGACAGTATTGCCGAACCGCTCACGCATTTGGTTCGAAACGCTGTGGGCCATGGCATTGAGAGCAAAGACGAACGCGTGCGAAACGGGAAACCTGCCCTGGGAACCGTACGACTGGATGCCTACCACCAAGGCAATCAAGTCGTCGTGGAAGTAGCCGATGATGGGCACGGCATTGATGTCGAAAAGGTCAAGAGGCGGGCGGTCCAGCGAGGCCTCCTGCAAGCGGAAGAAGCTGGAAGATTAAGCGAGACGGAAGCGTTCGCCCTGATCTTCAGGCCCGGGTTCAGCACTGCCGATGAGATCACAGAAATCTCCGGTCGAGGCGTTGGGTTGGACGTGGTGCAAAGCGTCTTGAATCGGATAAAGGGCGTTGTACAGATAGAGTCGCGCCTGGGCCGCGGGACGACGTTCCGCCTGCAATTGCCGCTGACTTTGGCCATCATCAAAGCTTTGCTCTTCCGCGTGGAACATCGTTTGTACGCTATTCCGCTGAATTCAGTATCCGAGATCGCGCGCGCCCACGAATTCGATTTGCACCAGGTGGACAGCCGCGAGGTTCTGCAGTTGCGCAACCAGGTGTTGCCCGTGATCCGGCTAGGACGAGCCGCTTCCGGCGATGCCGATGGCCAACGCAGCAAAATCTTCGTCTTGGTCATTCATGTTGGGGATCGCAAATTCGGATTGCTGGTGAACTCCCTGGAAGGCGAAGAAGAACTGGTAATCAAAGCTCTGGACGACCATGCGGTTGAGACCGATCTCGTGAGTGGTGCCTCGATTTTGGGAGACGGACGTGTAGTTTTGATTCTGAATCTGGCCACAATCGTCGATCGCTTCGTGAAGAACTCCTCGAACGACGGGGCAACATCATCTTTCGGCATCTTGCTTTCCCATGCTGACAAAGCGCGAGCCATCCAAGCTCCGCTCGGGAGGCAGTCATGACGAGTCCCGTGCGCGTGCTGGTTGTGGATGACTCGGCCCTGATGCGCAAGCTGATTCCTCAGCTTCTCGCCGCTGACAGTTCGATTCAGGTGGTTGGCACGGCCATGGATGGCATCTTCGGCCTGAAAAAAATCGAGGAATTGCGGCCCCAGGTCATCACCCTGGACCTGGAAATGCCCGGCATGGGCGGCCTTGAAATGCTGAAGGAAATCATGCGTACTCACCGTTTGCCGGTGATCGTGGTGAGTTCGCACAGCACCCAAGGAGCCTCAGTCACGCTCAAAGCGTTGTCCATGGGCGCTTTCGATTTCGTCGCCAAACCCACCGACGTCACCTCGCGCATGTCGGAGGTCGGGAAGGAATTAATTGCCAAAATCAAGGCGGCGGCCCAGAGCCGCGGAATCACCGTTTCCCGCGTAGAGCAGCCGGTTATTGCCGCGCGCGAAAAGGCCACTCCCGTTCTCAGCGGCCTACCTACACGGGTGATTGCCATTGGCATTTCCACCGGTGGCCCACAGGCGCTGCAATATTTACTGCCGCAATTGCCCAAGGATTTTCCGGCGAGCATTGTAATCGTGCAGCATATGCCGGAAGGCTTCACGGAAATGTTCGCCCGGCGCCTGGACGACATTTGCGCTATCCGAGTGAAAGAGGCGCAATCTGGCGATTTGTTGTTGCCAGGGCGTGCGCTTGTATGTCCCGGCAGCCGACATATTCGGGTCAAGCGGATGGCGCGGGGCCCGGTCGCCGTGTTGAGTGATGAGCCGCGTGTAAATGGCCATCGTCCCTCAGCTGATGTATTGTTCGAAAGCGTTGCGGAAGAGTTCCGCGATAACAGCATCGCCGTGATCATGACCGGGATGGGAGAAGACGGCGCTCACGGACTCGGCATGGTTAGAGATGCCGGGGGCTTGACCATCGCGCAGAATGAGGACTCTTGCATCGTGTACGGCATGCCCAAAGCCGCGATTGAGCGCGGATATGCGGCCCGAATAGTAGGGCTCGATGCGCTGGCCAACAGCTTAATCGTACATTGCACGCAAGATCGTAAGAACGGCATCGCTAAAGGCGAAGCCGCCGGAGCTGGACACAACTAAATTTCACTTCCGGTGAGCACAACTGTGCCGGAAGGAAAGAGCAGCAGGAGGTATGTATGGAGCAGTTCGCAGCCGTAAAAAGGACGCAGGACGGGCAACCGGTCCGCTATCTGATCGTCGACGATTCTGTCTTCGCCCGCAAGAACCTGGCCCGCATGATCGAGTCGTTTGGCGGCCAACTCGCGGGGGAAGCCGGCGACGGCGTAACCGCGATCTCCGAATACGACCGTACGAAGCCGGACATTGTGCTCATGGACATCACCATGCCGCAGATGGAAGGGATTGAGGCCGCGGAAAAGATCGTGCAGAAGCACCCTGAGGCGCGTGTCGTCATGGTGTCTTCTGTGGGTTATCAGGAAAACATCGTGGCCGCGTTGCAGCGCGGCGCTCGTCACTTCGTACAGAAACCGGTAAAACCGGAAGTATTGTACGAAGTCATCAAATATGTAATGGGCGACGACGGAACCGTGGCGCAAGCCGCTGGAGCGGGAGTCTAAGATGAGAATGGAGCTGATCCAGCCGTTCATCAATGCGGCAGATGCCGTTCTGGCCCAGGGTTTAGAGTCTCCCATGTCCATCGGCAACCTCAGCATGGAGGAGGACGCCTACCGGCGAAAAGGCGTCGCGACCCTGATCTGGATTACCGGCGATATCGAAGGCCGCATTATCTTCGATATGTCTCCGGAGACCGCCGTTCGCGTGGCCAGCAAAATTGCCGGGGCGGAGTTGCCGGAATCCGACGACTTGGTACGTGAGGCGGTGTTCGAGCTCGGCAATCAAGTGACCGGCAATGCGGTCACAACCCTCAACGACCAGGGATTCAACTTCCGCGTTCACCCTCCATCGCTGCACACTTCCGACGAGGGACCGAAGGGCACCGAAGATACCGAAGCCTTGGTGATCTGCTTCGAAACGGCCAGCGGAAACGTGTACATGAACATCGCGCTACGATATGGTCGCGCGTGCAATCCGAAGAAATCTACAGCCGCGGCGCAAGGATAAGAACCTTCTGAGCTAGGCTTGATTCCCACCAATTTTTGCCTCACCCGCCAGCGGAATATCGCTCAAGATCAGTTCCTCCGGATCCACTGAACTGGCCGTAGCTTGCAGCATTTGGGGCGCCATTGACTCGGGCGAATTACACTCGACGCTCTGGGGCATCGGAAGCGCAATGATCGCGACGTAAGCAGCAAGGCGGCCCATGTAAAGGAAATCCGCCACGGCAAAGTATGCCAGCGTAACAATGAGCACGCCGCCCATCACTACTGCCGGTGGAAGAACTGCGGCAAAGCCCAACGGAAACGCAACCGCCGAAGTAGCCACGAAGAACGCAACGACATGCGCCAAACCAAACCAGGTCCCCGCGGCAAAAACGGAGCCGGTTCGATCGCGGCACAGGTTCACCGCAGATGTAAGCGACCCGAACGTATTCTCGCCGGCGACAACTGCGAAGACTGAGGCCAAAGAAAGAAACCAGTTCACCACCGACCAAGCCAGCCATACCAGGAGCACCACGGAGAGAACAATCAAAAAGCTCAGGCCAGGCGCAGCTTCCGCCCTCGGCGATACTGCACTTCCCAGCATCAGGGCGGCAAGGCCACCGACACTAGCAGCAAGTACAGCAGCTACACGAAGGACATTCAATCCGAAGAGGGATCGTAACCGGAAATTCTTGAGTCTGCAGTCAGGCTGGAGTTGCGAACGAAAATGAGCCGACAGAGATTTAACCGTTGCCGCGCGCCCCAGTGCAGCGATCACAATCCAGAGAACAGCCAAACATAGAGTCAGAACAATCGACGTACGGACTACTCGCAGCGCGCTGCCCCGAAAGATGTGTGCGATGGCCTGCCCTACCAACGCCGGCTGCCGGCTTTTCAGCAGAAGCACATCCAACCGAGAAACTGGCAGAGTGCTTAAATATTCAAAAAACGAGAACGTGATCAGTAGGCCGGCCGCGGCGCTGAAACTCCATCGCCAGGAAATTTCAGCAAAGCCGAAGGACGGTCGGCGGAGGATCGTGCGGAAACCTTCGAGCGTAGGGGAACGCGAGGTCACCTTGTAGGATAACGCAGCCTGCAACAGTTACAACTTCGCGCGATGAGGACGAGGGTTATCGTACGACGAGGTTGATTAGTTTTCCGGGTACGATGATCTGCTTGAGGATGTTTTTCCCGGCAATGCTCGACCTGATCTTTTCATCGGCCAAAGCGACATCGCGGATCGCATCTTCCGTGCTGCCTGACGGCACAGTAACCACGGCGCGCAGTTTGCCGTTTACCTGCACCGGAATCTGAATCTCATCCTCTTTTGCGAGTTCTGCATCGTACTTCGGCCACGGCGCCTTGAGTAAGCTCCCTTTCTCACCGAGCGTTTCCCACAGTTCGCGAGCGAGGAAAGGGGCGAACGGGGCCAACAGCAGCACGATTGTTTTCTTGGTAGTGGCCACGTCCTGGCGCGGAACATTCCCTGACGAAATTTCCGGTCCCATGCCGGAGAGCACATTGTTCAATTCCATGAGCGCGGCAATCGAGGTATTGAAGTGCCAGCGACCCTGGAAATCCAGCGATACACGCTTGATCGTTTGATGAAGTTTGCGTTGCAAAGCACGGGCAGACGCGGCGCGTTCACCTTCGCCGTGCGGTTCGGGAGCGCGTACCACTAATTCGGTGCCATCGGTTACAACCCGGTACAGCTTTCCCAAAAACCGCTGAATGCCCGCCACGCCTTCATCCTGCCAGTCGAGTTCCCGGTCCGGCGAAGTGGCAAACAATGTATAAAGGCGTGTAGCATCGGCTCCGTAACGCGCGACCATTTCATCGGGCGAAACCACGTTGCCCAAGCTTTTCGACATCTTCGCGCCGCCCTTGATGATCATTCCCTGGGTGAACAGCCGTTCGGCAGGCTCATCGTTCTTGATCATGCCCATATCGCGCATGAACTTGGTCCAGAAGCGCGAGTAAATCAGGTGCAGGATCGCGTGCTCGACTCCGCCGATGTACTGATCGATGGGGAACCAATAGTTGGCCGCGTTCGAATCGAACGGGGCGTGATCGTTGCGCGGATCGGTGTAGCGATAGAAATACCAGGACGAATCCACAAAAGTGTCCATGGTGTCGGTCTCGCGGCGTGCTGCTCCGCCACACTTCGGACACATCACATTCACGAATTCCGGCACTTTGGAAAGTGGGGACCCGCCGCTTAAAGTGATCGCAACCTTTTCGGGCAAGATCACCGGCAAATCCTTTTCAGGCACGGGCACGATTCCGTCCTTCTCGCAATAAATCATCGGGATCGGCGTGCCCCAATAACGCTGCCGGGAGATGCCCCAATCCTTCAAACGATACGTAACTGTCGCTTTGCCGAAGCCATGTTCCTCAGCGTAGGCCGACATTTTTTCTATCGCATCTTCACACAACAGCCCGCTGAAAGGCCCTGAGTTTACCAAAGTTCCATGCATCGTCGTGAAAGGCAAAGCAGGCTCAGCCACAGTTTCTTCCGGATCGTCGGGACTTGGCACGATGACGAGGCGGATTTCGATGCCATATTTCTTCGCGAACTCAAAATCGCGTTCATCGTGCGCCGGCACGCTCATGATCGCGCCCGTGCCGTAGTCCATCAGGATGTAATTCGCGATCCAGATGGGCAGGCGCTCACCGTTGAACGGATTGATGGCATAATGGCCGGTTCTGACCCCGTGCTTCACGATCGTGCCGATTTCGCCAATCTCTTTCGCCCGCCGCTGTTCGGCGATCAGCCGTTCGACATCGGCTCGCAACAGATCATTGTGCTTGGCAAAACTACTTACCAGCGGATGCTCCGGCGCAAGCTGCACCGCGGTCGCACCATAGATGGTGTCGACGCGCGTGGTGAACACGCTGACGGTTTCGCCAGATGGGCTATCGACCTTGAAATCCACGAGAGTGCCGTCGCTGCGCCCAATCCAGTTGCGCTGCATAGTACGGACTTTTTCCGGCCAGCCTTCGAGTTTTTCGATCCCTGTGAGTAACTCTTCGGCGTAATTCGTAATTCTCAGGAACCACTGCTCCAACTCGCGCTGCTCGACGAGCGTGTCTTCGTGCCGCCAGCAGCAGCCGTTGACTACCTGTTCGTTGGCCAGCACGGTCGCGCACTTCGGGCACCAGTTGACTTTGCTCTTCTTCCGGTATGCCAGGCCCTTTTCATAGAGCTTTAAGAAGAACCATTGATTCCAGCGGTAATACTCGGGAAGACAAGTAGTCACTTCCCGTGACCAGTCGTAGGCAAAACCCAGACGCTTCATCTGCGCCTTCATGTTGCCGATATTCCGCAGCGTCCATTCCCGTGGCGGAACGTTAGCCGAGATGGCAGCGTTCTCCGCGGGAAGGCCAAATGAGTCCCAGCCCATGGGGTGAAGGACGTTATAGCCGCTCATCCACATAAATCGAGCGAGGGCATCGCCGATGGAATAGTTGCGAACATGCCCCATGTGCAGCACGCCCGAGGGATAGGGCAGCATTTCGAGGGCATAGTATTTCGGCTTGGTGGAATCCGCATCTGCCGCGTAGAGCGACTCATCCTGCTGCCAGCGCTCTGTCCATTTGGATTCGATGCGTTGGGCATCGTAGCGATCGTCGCGCTGATCCAAGGCGCGAGACGTCGTGATGTCCTCTTTTTGAGCCATAGAAAACGGGTACTTAATTTTACAACGATTGTCAGAGCCGGGCTGCGTTGGTCTTGGACCTACAAGTAAGTCATCGATACGGTTCAAGCCGAATTCCCAAGATGTTAAGCATGTTTCACATAACACATTTCCTTATGAAGCACCATGAGTTCATCCCGCTACCAGCTTCTTCAATGCTGCGACGTTCTTCTTATCGTCTCCCGGCGCATCGATGGGGGTTTCGGCAATGAACGCGGCTTGGGCCAGGCGAGGATCATTCAGCAATCGCTTGAACGGCTCTAACCCGATCGTCCCTTTCCCGATATGTTGATGCCGATCCAGCTTCGATCCGCGATCTGCCTTCGCGTCATTGCAATGCCAGACCGGAACATTCTTCAGACCGATGGTTTCGTCAAGCTGGGCAAGCGTGTCACGCATTCCAGCCTCGCTCACCATGTCATAGCCCGCCACGTGAGTGTGGCAGGTATCAATGCAGGCAGCGACCGGAACCATGCCGCGCAACCGGTCAACCACCTCCGCGACTTGTTCAAAACTTCCGCCCAGTGAGAACTCGGCTCCCGCTGTATTTTCGATGAGAATCGTTAGACCGTGCTTTGCCAGGTCGAGTCCTTGAGTTGCGGCGGCAATCGCCGCCGCAGTTTGCAATAGACCCGCTTCGCGATCTGCGCCACGAAACGACCCCGGATGCTGCACCAGATAATCCGCACACAAAGCCAGAGCCCGCTCGACCTCACCGCGGAACGCCTCGATTGATTTCTTCAGGAAGGTCGGGTTAGTCGCGGCCAAGTTAATCAGATAGTTCGTATGAACCACCAAGGGCCTCAGATCATACCGTTCGCGCAGCCGTTTGAGTTCGTCGCATTGTGGAAGACTGAGGTCATATGGCGCCCACTGCCGTGGACTGGAAGAAAATATTTGAAATGTATTGCAGCCCAGGCGGTACGCACGCTCGGCAGCATTCTGCACGCCCCCAGCAGCAGAGGTGTGAATGCCGATCCGTCGAGAGGTCGATCGGGGAGGGCGCTTCGGAACAGGCAACTTTAGAATATCCTGCTCGCGAGCAATCGAGCGGACCATACAAAAAGTATATTCGCAGAGGATCTACCGCATTGGTCCGGCGCGGGGCCTCAAACCCAACATTACCTCCGTACCGTGGAAGGTAACCAGCTTAATGTGTTCTGATCAATTTTGACCCGCCATGATGGCACCGGAGGACCTGCGTGTTTTGGTTCTTTCTGTTCTTCCTGATATCCGGCTTTTGCAGCATTTTGTATGAGATCGTGTGGCTGCGGCTGGCCATGGCGCGGTTCGGAGTCACGAGCGCGCTGGTCTCTATTGTCCTTTCCATGTTTATGGCCGGGCTGGGGCTGGGTTCGTGGCTGAGCGGGCATCTGATCCGCCAATCGAGCGACCGGCGACAATTTCCTGCGCTGCGATTTTATGCCCTGACAGAATTGCTGATTGGATTCTCGGCGATTCTGGTACCGATGGAACTGGCGTGGGGACGTCGGCTATTAGAACATGCCGGGCTTACCTCCTCTTTCACCTATTACTTGGGATCGGGGGCATGGGTCGCGATCACGTTGATTCCGTGGTGCGCCTGCATGGGCGCCACCATCCCGATTGCGATGCAGGCGATCAAACAGCGCTTTGTGAGCGAAGCTCCGCGCTCCTTCAGCTACCTTTATCTTTCGAACGTAGCTGGCGCGATCCTTGGCGCGGTGCTGCCGCCGTTGATCATCGAACTGCGAGGCTTTCATGGCACATTGAAGATCGCTGCCATCCTGAATTGTTTTTTGGCCATTTCGGCAACTGCTCTGTCGTTTGCCGGACGCACCCAGACGTCCCAGCGCAGTCAGCAACCAGCAAAAGCCACAAACCCAGGAGGTCTTGCGGACCAGAATCCTTGGATTCTTGTTCTCTTATTCGCGACCGGGCTCACCAGCATGGGCATGGAAGTGGTCTGGATTCGCCAGTTCACGTTTTTTCTGGGGACGATGGTGTACGCCTTTGCCGCCATTCTTGGACTTTACTTGGCGGCCACAGTCATCGGTTCGCAGATTTACCGCTATTGGAGCCGCAAACCTCGGCAAGAAGAACGGCTGGTGTGGGCGTGTCTCGGCGCTGCTGCCCTGTTACCACTTGTGACAGCTGATCCCCGAGTTCAGATGATGACGATGGTGCGCCTCATCGTGGGCATCGCGCCTTTTTCCGGCATGTTGGGATTCCTTACTCCCATGCTCGTGGATCGCTGGTCCGGTGGCGATCCGAATCGTGCTGGAAACGCTTATGCAGTGAACGTGGTCGGTTGCATCTTGGGTCCGCTGCTCTCCGGTTTCGTGCTTCTCCCGTGGTTTAGCGAGCACTGGGTTCTTACCGCGCTGGCAGTCCCGTGGTTGCTTTTCGGAGTCTATCCGCAGCGATCGACAGAATCGCCATCGGCAGTCACTCGTAAGTACGCCATTTCACTTGCTATGTTGGCCGCTGCTTTCGTGCTGATTGTATTCAGCCGGGATTATCCGGTGGAATATCCGCAAAGCCTTATTCTTCGCGATGACACCGCGACCGTTATCGCTTACGGCCAGGGCATGCAGAAGCGTCTGTTAGTAAATGGAATCGGCATGACCGGACTAAGCCCTGCGACCAAGATGATGGCGCACATCCCACTAGTTTTTCTCGATCGCCAACCGCAGAATGCCCTGGCGATTTGCTTCGGCATGGGCACCACTTTCCGCTCTCTGCTTACTTGGGGCATTCCGGTGACGGCGGTCGAATTGGTACCCAGCGTGCCGAAGACGTTTCCGTATTTCCACGCAGACGCCGCGCAGGTCCTCAGCTCGCCGAATGGCCACATTATCGTCGACGACGGCCGGCGCTACCTGGAGCGCACGTCGCAGCAATTTGACGTCATAACGATTGACCCGCCGCCGCCCGTCGAAGCAGCTGGCTCCGGCTTGCTCTATACGCAGGAATTCTACGATGTCATCCGGCGACGGCTTCGTCCCGACGGCATTCTGCAGCAATGGTTACCCGATGGCGATGATGAAGTGCGCGCGGCAGTGACCAGGGCCTTGGTAAATTCATTCCCCTACGTCCGCATCTTCGCCTACAAGCCCACCTTTGGATACCATTTCCTCGCCAGCGAAAGCCCTATTCCTAACCGTAGCGCCACCGAACTGGCGAGCCGAATGCCGGTAGCAGCAAGTCGCGATATGGTGGAGTGGTTTCCGGCGGTTCTCACTCCGGAACAGATTTTCAGCGTATTGCTCGCGCTAGAGAAGGATCCGAATAAGGTAATTGCCCAGTCCCCGCAGACTCCTCCAATGCTCGACGACCATCCTGTCAACGAATATTACTTGCTGCGCTCACTGGCGCGCCGCAACGGTTTCGTGCTGAGCAGCCATTTACTTCCCCAGCCTTGAATTGGATTTTCCTTTGGTCGGCGAGAAGCTGCTAGAACCTCCCGGTTGCCTGCTATGCGCCCCGAACGGTAGACTAAGTACCCTGAGGCTGGCGCATGCTGGTTGTCATGCAGTCGCACGCGACCGAAGAACAGGTTCGTGCCGTGTGCGGAAAAATCGAGTCTTTAGGCTATCGCGCTCACTCCATTCCGGGAGCCGAGCGCACGGCGATTGGCATCACCGGCAATCAGGGTGAAGTGCAAGCCGGCGCGCTGGAAGAGATGCCGGGCGTGCAGGAAGTGATCCGTGTCACCAAGCCTTACAAGCTCGTCAGCCGCGATATTAAAGAAGACAATACCATTGTAAAATTCGCCGGCACCGCGGCGACAATCGGCGGGCCGTCTCTGGCGGTTATCGCCGGACCATGTGCAATTGAAAGCCGCGAGCAAGCCTTTGCCGTTGCTGAGCGGGTATATCGCGGAGGAGCGCAGTTCTTTCGCGGCGGCGCCTACAAGCCCCGCACATCTCCGTACTCATTCCAAGGAATGGGCGAGGAGGGTTTGCGGCTCATGGCTGAGATTCGCGAGCAGTACGGTTTGAGAATTGTGACCGAGGCGGTGGACCACGAATCGCTGGAATTGGTCGAAGAGTACGCGGACGTCATTCAGATCGGCGCTCGCAACATGCAGAACTTTTCGCTGCTGAAGCGTGCCGGCCGTTCCAAGAAGCCGGTACTGATCAAGCGCGGACTCTCCGCCACCTTGGAAGAATTCCTCATGGCAGCTGAATATGTCATGAGTGAGGGCAATTACAACGTCGTCCTTTGTGAACGCGGCGTGCGCACATTTGCTGATCACACGCGCAACACGCTCGATCTAAGCATCATTCCGGCGGTGCAGCGTCTGAGTCACCTGCCGATTATTGTCGATCCCAGCCACGGCACCGGAAAGCGAAACAAAGTGACACCGCTCTCGCGGGCCGCAGTTGCCGTCGGTGCTGATGGGCTGATCGTCGAAGTGCACAATAACCCCGACAAAGCGCTGTCCGACGGCATGCAGTCGCTCTATCCCGATCAGTTCGACGAGTTGATGACTCAAGTTCGGCAGATCGCACCAGTGGTTGGGAGATCGGTCCCAGGCATTGCGACTCATGCGTCTCCGACCCAGCCAGTGCCTTCGGGCTCAGCGATCAGGCCTTCTGCTTCACCACTCAGTTGAGAAAGCTTCTCCTCATTATTGTTTGTATCCCGATTTTGGGCGGCTTTGCCTGGTGGTATCTTCGCGAGCAGCAAATCACGGATTACGGTCCTGCGTATCGCGAATATGCCTATGTTACGAATGGCAAGAGCAATACCGTCAGCGTCATCGATCTGCGCACTTTCGCGCCCGCCAAAACGATTCGAGTAGGCAGCGAACCGACCGGGATCGCGGCCAACAGCACGAAAAATGAAATCTATGTCGTGAATACCGGCTCGAACAACGTCAGCATCATCGATGCTGAGCAGAATGCGGTTGTTGCCACTATTGGCGTTCATGGCAAGCCATACTTCATCGATGTTTCTAGCGATGGAAAACGTGGCTACACCGCCAACTCCGGATCCGGCAATGTCTCCGCTATTGATCTGGAAAAACGGATTATTCTTGGCAATATCCGCGTCGGAGCCGCGCCGGGCTTGGCAAGGGTTTCACCCGACGGACAGACCGTCGTGGTCAGCAATCGTGCCGACAACACGATTTCCATCCTTGACGCTCAGCGGCTCGCGGTTCGAAGCACGATTCCGGTTTGCAACCAGCCGGAAGATATCGTTATTCTGCCCGACAATAGCAAGGCATTCGTGGCCTGCACGGGCTCGGCCCAGGTCGCCTCTGTCGATCTCAAAACGAATAAGCTTCTCGCGCTGCTCGATGTCGGCAAGACTCCGGTGCAGCTTGCGCTCAAGCCCGACGGCGGCGAATTGATCGTCAGTAACTTCGATTCCGACAATATTTCGGTTATCGAAACCACCACCAACGAAGTTGGAGCTACATATTTAATCGGAAGCAATCCCGCACGAGGATTGGTCACGGCTGATAACTCGCGACTTTACGTCAGCAACTTCGGCGCGAATAACGTTGCGGTTTACGACATCGACATGGGAAAGATGATCGCGACTTTGCCGGTAGGGACACACCCCGACGGACTGGCGCTATCGCAAAGCCAAAATTACCTGTTGGTGTTGGATACGGGATCGGGCGACGTCACCGTAATTCAGAAGCGTACGCCGAAAAAGAAGTTCGAACCGGGGGAATACTCGCTTTTGACTCTTATTCCGGTGGGAATACAACCGAACAACATCGTGGTGAAGTCGTTTCTACTCCGCACTCCTCAGCCTAAGTAGGCTTTCAGCCGCCAGCCCCGCAACACTTCTTGTATTTTTTGCCGGAGCCGCATGGGCAAGGATCGTTACGCCCAACTTTTGCCTGGCCGCGAACCACTTGCTGAACCGGTTGCCGATCGCCGGAACCGGCCATGCGAGCTTGCTCCAACTCGCGACGTTTCTTGCGTTGGAAGGCCTCTTCAATTTCGTCCACCGAAGTCGCGACGGCGCGAGGCGGACGGCGCCCGTTCCCCGCATCTCCGCCCCCGCCATGATGACCTGCAGGAACGCCAGCCTCCGGCCCCTGACCTTCAGGCCCACCCCCGCTGGGACCGAATGCAACCGAGTCGGGCGGGCGCTCCAGAATCTGCATCAGGTAGAGATAGCGAACCGTCTCTTCCTGGAATCGCCGCATCATGTCTTCAAACATGTCGAAGGATTCGCGCTTGTATTCCACCAGCGGATCGTGCTGGCCATAGCCGCGCAAGCCGATTCCTTCCTTCAGATGATCCATGTCGCGAAGATGGTCCTTCCACTGCGCGTCAATCACGCTCAGCATGATCATGCGCTCGTGATAGCGCATGGCATCGGGACCGATCAGCTTCTCTTTCGCGTCGTAGCGGGACTTGAGCTTGTCGAAAATCGTGTCGCCAAGTTCCTGGCGATTCAAAGTCTCGGGTTTGATTCCCTCCGCCAGGATGTCGACACCGAATCGCGTGAAGATCGCGTCCTTCAAGCCTTTGACGTCCCAGTCGGCCGGATGCGTTTTCACTGGGCAGAATTGATCGATCAAACCGCCGAGAATTCCGGCGACGTAGTCTTCGAGAATCAGTTCCTTCTGATCGATGCCTTCGAGCAACTGATGACGCAAGCCATAAACCGCCTCCCGCTGCTTGTTCATCACGTCGTCATATTCGAGCAGATGTTTGCGGGCTTCAAAGTTCTGCGCTTCCACTGCCTCTTGTGTCTTCTCAATTCGCCGGGAAATCATCCGTGACTCAATCGGCACGCCTTCTTCCATGCCCAGACGCTGGAGCAGATTTGAAATCCACTCCCGGGCGAAGACGCGCATCATGTCATCTTCGAGAGAGAGGTAGAAACGGGATGAACCGGGATCGCCTTGGCGTCCGGCGCGGCCGCGAAGCTGATTATCGATACGCCGTGCTTCGTGGCGTTCCGTGCCAAAAATGTGCAGCCCGCCGGCCGACACGACATCGTCGTGCTCCTTATCGGTCTGCTGCTTGTAACGATTGAAAGCCTCCGTCCATTGCTCGGTAGGAACGACGTACTCATTGCCGCCGTAATACCACACGGTACTTTTCTGATCGTCGACTGCGGCCTGAACTTTGCCTTGGGCGGCGCGCAGGGGCTGCGCAATTCCCTTCTTCACGCACTCCTGCTTGGCCATAAACTCAGGATTGCCGCCGAGTAAGATATCCGTACCGCGGCCGGCCATGTTGGTGGCGATCGTTACCATGTCTTTGCGGCCAGCTTGAGCAACAATCTCGGCTTCGCGTTCGTGATATTTGGCGTTCAGAACGACATGCTTGATGCCCTTTTTCTTCAGCAACTCGGAAAGCCGCTCGGACTTTTCAATCGAAGTCGTACCCACCAGAACCGGCTGCCCGCTGTCATTCAGTCGCTGAATTTCATCCGCGGCCGCGAAATATTTTTCTTTCTCCGTGCGATACACCACATCTGGATTTTCTATACGCAGTAGTATTTTATTGGTCGGAATAACCATCACTTCCAAGCGATAAATCTTCTCGAACTCCGACGCTTCGGTCTCAGCAGTTCCCGTCATGCCTGCCAGCTTTTTGTACATGCGGAAATAATTCTGGAAGGTGATGGTCGCGAGAGTCTGGTTCTCGCGCTCAATCTTGACGTTCTCTTTCGCCTCGACCGCCTGGTGCAGGCCGTCCGACCAACGCCGGCCGGGCATGAGGCGCCCGGTGAATTCGTCAACAATGATGACTTCGCCTTCTTTCACCACGTATTCGACGTCGCGATGATAGAGAGCATGAGCTTTGATCGCCGTTTCGACGTGATGCTTCAGCGCCCAGTTCTCAGGATCAGCGATATTCCCAATCCCCAACAACTGCTCGACTTTTTCCCAGCCTTCGTCGGTAACGCTGATGTTGCGATGTTTCTCGTCAACCACAAAGTCGCCGGTCAGCTGTGCCGGTTCGCCGGGAGGACCTTCTATTTCTTCGCCCTTTTCGAGCTTTGGAATGATCTTATTGACCCGCTCATACTTGTCAGTCGACTCTTCGCTAGCGCCGGAAATGATGAGCGGCGTCCGGGCTTCGTCAATCAGGATGGAGTCGACTTCGTCGACGATCGCAAAATTGTGCTTGCGCTGCACACAGTCTTTGAGATCGAACTTCATGTTGTCGCGCAGGTAGTCGAAGCCGAACTCGTTGTTGGTGCCGTAGGTTACATCAGCGGCATAGGCATCGCGACGCTGCTGATCATCAAGGTCATGCACAATCACGCCAACCGTCAGACCGAGGAAGGTGTAAAGCTTGCCCATCCACTCCGAGTCGCGCTTGGCCAAATAGTCATTGACAGTTACAACGTGCACGCCGCGCCCACTCAGCGCATTGAGATAAACCGGCAACGTCGCAACCAGTGTTTTGCCTTCGCCGGTCTTCATCTCGGCAATCTTTCCCTGGTGCAGAACCATGCCGCCGATCAACTGCACATCGAAGTGCCGCATGTTCAGAACGCGGCGTCCCGCCTCACGAACCACAGCAAAGGCCTCGGCGAGGATTTCGTCCAGACCCTCATTGATCGCCTTCGAGCGCTCATCTTCTATCTGCTTTTGCCGATCGCGATCGGCGTCTGGTTCATCCGGGATATGGGAAACCCGCTCCTGAATGCGCTTGCGGAACTCTTCCGTCTTAGCCCGAAGTTCCTCATCGCTCAGCTTTTTCATGGCAGGTTCGAGCGCGCCGATAGCCTCCACGTTGGGTAGCAAGCGCTTGATTTCCCGCTCGTTCTTGGTTCCGAAAACCTTGGCAATAAGGGTATCGATCAATCAGGTATCCCCGGTGGGCACAAACCCCAATATCTTTAGAAGCCTAGCATATTTAGATGCCGACGCCTGTGGTTAGTCGCAAGCCGCCTCCAGCAAGGGATTATCTAAGCTTGTTGTTTTCAGGTATATTTCCACGTCCGGCCCATGCCTACATTTTACGACCGATTTCGCGAGTGCGCCCAGCGTTGGCCGAAGAACATCGCGCTGGAAATCCAGCGGCGCGATCGGGTCGAAAGCTACACCTACGCGCAAGTTCGGCACATGGCCGAGTCGCTTGGCCGCTGGCTGTCGGAGCACGATTTTCCAGTCGGTTCCCGCGTAGCGATCCTCGCGGATAATCATCCTCGCTGGGTCGCGGCCTACTTGGGGGTCATCGCAGCGGGATGCACCGCCGTGCCGCTAGACACCGCGTTCCACGCCGACCAGGTTGCGAAACTACTCAAAGACAGCGGTAGTTCTTTAGTCATCTGTGATCAGCGGCATCTGCAACTGGCTCAGCAGGCAACAAAAGAATCGCAGATCGAAATTCTACTGCTGGAAAAGTCGGTCGAAAACAGCCAGACCACTTCTACGAATCCCGACCTCGACAGCATCGCCAACATTGGTCCCGCGGATTTCATTCCGCATAACTCTCCCGGCGACGACGTCGCTTGCCTGCTCTACACCTCCGGCACCACCGCCGATCCCAAAGGCGTGATGCTGAGTCACTCGAATCTCTTGGGAGAAGTCGAAACGGTATTTGGGTGGATTGATATCGGTCCCAGTGACGCGGTACTCGGAGTTTTGCCGCTGTTTCATGTTCTCTCGCAGATGGCGAACATCCTGCTGCCGCTCGTCAAGGGAGCGCGCGTCGTCTATCTCGAAACTTTGAATACAACGGAATTGCTACGAGCGCTTTCCGAAAGGAAAATCACCGCGTTCGCGGTCGTGCCGCAATTTTTTTATCTCATTCACGAGCGCATCTTCAAGGAAGTTGCAGAACGGGGGCGATTGGCGACAGGGGCCCTCCGCATGGCGATGGCCATCACTCGTTTTACGCGAATGTTCGGCTGGAACACAGGAAAAATATTCTTTCGAAAGATCCACCAGACTTTTTGCCCCCGTATGCGCTATCTGGTGACTGGAGGGTCCCGCTTCGATCCGCAGATTGCCTCCGATTTCTATGCGCTAGGCATCGACGTCTTACAAGCCTATGGGCTAACGGAGACGACCGCTGCAGCTTTCGCTAACCCGCCCAACAATATCGTGATCGGCTCGGTTGGACCGCCGCTTCCCGGAGTCGAAGTAAAGATCTCCGATTCGCAAACCCAGGAAGGAACGCCTCAACCCGTCGGCGAGATTCTGATTCGCGGCGCGATTGTTATGAAAGGTTATTGGAACCGTCCCGATGCCACTGCGGCCACGCTAAAAGACGGATGGCTCTACACCGGCGACCTCGGCTACCTCGATCCGGCGGGAAACCTCTTCATCACGGGCCGCAAGAAAGAAGTCATCATCCTCAGCAATGGAAAAAATGTTTACCCGGAGGAGGTTGAGGATCAATATCTGAAATCGCAATTTATTAAGGAAATTTGTGTGCTCGGACTAGAAGGGTCGGCTGGCCAGCCGGATCGTCTACACGCCGTGATCGTGCCGAACTTCGACGAATTAAGGCGACGCAAAATCGTCAATGCGAAAGAAGTGATTCGCTACGACGTTGAGGGTCTTGGATCGCAACTGCCTTCGACCAAGCGTGTCGGCAGCTACGAGATTTGGCAGGAAGACTTGCCACGAACCACGACTCGCAAGATCAAACGGTTCGAAGTTGCCCGTC